>Ga0209353_10000005_pt1 | contig 144548 bp, 118 predicted proteins | sample LauGreSpBDMM15SD_2_FD_187561 | JGI IMG/M metagenome (GOLD analysis project Ga0209353, IMG submission 187561) | Freshwater lake microbial communities from Lake Michigan, USA - Sp13.BD.MM15.SD (SPAdes) (version 2) | ecosystem: Environmental > Aquatic > Freshwater > Lake | place: Lake Michigan... | reverse complement strand
CAAAGATACCAGCAGCAGTTACATTAGTAACATTAAATGTACCAGAACTTAATGTAGTAGAAACAATGTTGGAGATAGTAGCTAATGGAGCATAAACGTTAGCAGAACTAAATTGAGTATTAACAAAGATACCACCAGCAGTTACATTAGATACATTAAATGTTCCAGAACTTGATGCAGTACTTACAACGTTAGAAATAGTTGCAAGTGGAGCATACAAAGATCCAGCGCTAATAGAACTAGTAGCAAGAATTGTAGCGACAGTCATACCAGTTGCGTCAATTGATCCAGTGCTGGTAGCAGTACTAACAACGTTACTGATAGTTGCAAGTGGAGCGTAAAGGTTAGCAGCAGTAAGACTTGTATTAATAACAATATTGGCTGTAGTAATATTTGTAGCAATAAAATCTTGCACAGCAAATGACCCAGCAGTCATAGTTGTAGCGACCAAGTTGGTAACAGTAGCATTAGTAGCATTTAATTGACCGGAACTTACACTAGTTGAAGCAAGTAATGTAGAAGTTGTAATGCTATTTGTAGCACGAAGATCTCCAGTAATATCAACGGTATACAATGGAGCAACGTTGTTTACACCGACATTTCCTCCAGTTGTAAAGATTGACCCAACAGTGTTGCTATTTCCGATAGCAGAAAGAGTATTATAAATATATACAATACCAGAAGTCATATTTGTATCAACCATGTTAGTAGTTGTAATATTAACAGTTGTAATGGTTCCAGCAACATAAAGATCTCCTGAAAGATTCATGTTTCCTGCAGAAATGAAATCAGCAGATAATTTAGAAGTAGATACAGTGTTGAATGAACCAAATGTAGAGTAAATGGATCCGTTAGTAATACCTACACTGTATAAATTAGCGATACTAGAATTACCAATAAGAATGTTACCAGCAGAAAATTGAGTATCAACAAAGATAGATCCAGCAGTAATATCAGTTACATTAAAGGTTCCAGCACTTAAAGCTGTACTTACAATGTTACTGATAGTTGCTAATGGAGCATAAACATTTGCAGAACTAAATTGAGTAGTAACAGCAACAGAAGCAGCGGTAACAGTGGTAACATTAAGTGAACTTGTACTAGAATTTGTAATAACCATGTTAGAAACACTTGAGTTGGTAATCTTTGCATTTGCTGAAGAGAATCCAGTAATAAAGTTAACAGTATCATTAAATTGAGTATTACCAGCAACATTTGCTACAGTAGCAGCTGTTAATACCATATTAGAAACTGTAGAATTAGTAATATTAGAATTAGAGATAAAAGTATTTGCAGCAGTTACATCAGTAACATTAAATGATCCAGAGCTTAATGCAGTTGCAACAATGTTACTGATAGTTGCTAATGGAGCATAAACATTTGCAGAACTGAATTGAGTATTAACAGCAACTGAAGCAGCAGTTACATTGGTAACGTTAAATGATCCAGAGCTTAAAGCAGTTGCAACAATGTTACTGATAGTTGCTAATGGAGCATAAACATTTGCAGAACTGAATGTGGTATCAACAGCAACTGAAGCAGCAGTTACATTAGTAACATTAATTGATCCTGAACTTAAAGCAGTTGCAACAATGTTTGAGATAGTTGCTAATGGAGCATAAACATTTGCTGAAGAGAATTGAGTATTAACAGCAACTGAAGCAGCAGTTACATTTGTAACGTTAATTGATCCTGAACTTAAAGCTGTAGATACAACATTACTGATAGTTGCTAATGGAGCATAAACATTTGCAGAAGAGAATTGAGTATTAACAGCAACTGAAGCAGCAGTTACATTTGTAACGTTAAATGATCCAGAGCTTAAAGCAGTTGCAACAATGTTTGAGATAGTTGCTAATGGAGCATAAACATTTGCAGAACTGAATTGAGTATTAACTGCGATACCACCAGCAGTTACATTGGTAACGTCGATTGATCCTGAACTTAAAGCTGTAGATACAACATTAGAAATAGTTGCTAATGGAGCATAGACATTTGCAGAACTGAATGTGGTATTAACAGCAACCGAAGCAGCAGTTACATTAGTAACATTAATTGTTCCTGAACTTAAATCAGTACTTACAACATTACTAATTGTAGCTAATGGAGCATAAACATTTGCAGAACTGAATTGAGTATCAACGGCAACTGAAGCAGCAGTAACGTTACTGACATTAAATGTACCAGAGCTTAATGCAGTTGCAACAATGTTTGAGATAGTTGCTAATGGAGCATAAACATTTGCAGAACTAAATTGAGTATTAACTGCAATAGATCCAGCAGTTACATTGGATACATTAAATGTACCAGAGCTCAAGTCAGTACTTACAACATTACTAATTGTTGCTAATGGAGCATAAACACTTGCAGCTGTAATTTTAGTATTTACTAATAGATTACCAACTGTAATATTAGATGCAGTTAATTGAGTTACAGCAAATGAACCAGCAGTAAGAGCTCCTGAAATAATAGCATTGTTATTTACATGTAAATTTTCACCAATACCAACACCTCCATAAACAACTAAAGCACCAGTACTTGTATTAGAACTAGAAGCAGAGTTGACAATGGTTGTTAATCCAGAAATGTTTGTTGTAAACAGATTTGAATTTCCCTGTACAGTAGCACCTCCATATAAAAATAATGAAGCTGATGATAAAGTACTAGCTGTGGAATCAAGGATAGAAATTGGTTGATTAAAGAATAAATCTGAGAATAATCTTGACATTTTTTACTTTGGTATACTATTACGTTAGAAAAAATTAAAACGCAAAAGCGCGTTTAATAAATAATAAAAAATCATTAATCATTATTAATAGTAATTTATTATTTTATATTTAATAATATATGTTAAAAAGTAGTATTATCGGTAAAGAATTTGTTAATTACCGTAAAATTACTAATGAACATGAAAGAGTACATTTCAGTAATAAAATTAGAAAAGAAGGAGTCGGAAATATACCTATTGTAATTGATTCAGTAGATAAAGAATTAACTTTACTTTTAGCTAAACATGATCCAATCTTTCCTAGGAATATTAGATTTGGTTTTGAAATTTTCTTACACATGGATCACACTGTTAAAGATTTAATAGGTATTATCAAAGAAGAATTACATAAAAAAAAAGATATTGTTAAAACAAATATTTCTATAGATTTTTTACATATTTCCCTAGGATTAGAAGATGGTAGTATTTTAAATATCAACGACGACCTTGGATCTATATATAAAAAACATAGAAATCTAGACGATAAAATTTTATATATCCTTATAACAAAGGAAACTACGATTTATGGTTATATTATGTCTATTATAAGATATTTAATAGATGAAATACCTTGTAGAACTAAAGCATTAATATCACGTAACTAAAAAAAACTAAATTTAACTTTACTTTTACTTTTATTACTTTACTTTTACTTTACTTTTATTTACTTTACTTATGCGTACAAAGATTATTAACTTGGTAGGATCACCAAGTTCCGGTAAATCCCTTATTGCAGCTTTGTTATTTACTGAACTTAAAATGATGCATAAACGAACAGAATATGTTCAAGAATATGCAAAAACACTTGTCTGGCAAAATAGATTAGACGAACTTGCAAATCAATATAATGTCACAATGGAACAATACAAAATGATTAAAGCTGTTAATGGTAAAGTAGAATATATATGTTTAGATTCCCCATTACTTTTAGGAATTTATTATAATCGTTACCATCCTGACAATGTATCTAATATAGAGAAAACAGAAAAAATGATATTAAATAAAATAGACGAATTTGATAATATCTACATCTTTATAGAAAGAAATAAGGAATTTCCGTATGAAATAGAAGGAAGAATTCATAATGAACACGAATCTAACGAAATATCACTCCATTTAATAGAGATATTAAAAGAATTCAAGTTACCTTATAAATCATTTCGTTCTGATAAATCAAATATACAAGAAATGATTAAATACATTTTAGAATTTTAATTCAATAAAAAATTAAATTTATATAATAACTTATTTAAACATAAAAGTTTAAATATGTACAAGTAAATGGGATTTATATCTATATTATATAAAATCTGGATTTGTATAGTAATAGTGACATTAATATTACCAATTATATTACAATATATCTTGAATTGGAAAATTTTTAACAAAAAAGATAATTATTTAGATAATTATTCATTTAGTGTTTATGCAGTTTATTTAACAGTTTACTTAATTGTACAATTTATTCTTGCATATTTAAATAACAAAGGTTATAATATTATTAAATCTAAAAATGAAAATGGAAATGGAAATGGAAATGGAAATGAAAGTAAATTAGTAAATATAATTATAGTAGGATATAAAGAAAAACCTGAATATTTTAAAAAATGCTTGGAATCAATAAAAGTATCTTATTATAATTCAAAAAATATTAATAAAATTATAGTTGTTATTGATGGTAATGATGACGATGATAAATACATGATTGATATATTTAATAATATTTTTACAGAATCATCTATAAATATTTTATTAAAAGATTTTGATAAAAATGATTTTATTACAAATCACTTTTCTAATTTTGAAAAGAATAAATCAATATGCATATCTCAAAATCATAATGGTAAAAGAACTGCAATGTTTACAGGATTTTCTACAAGTTTAATGTATAATAAAAATGTAAAATATGTCTTTTGTACAGACAGTGATACTATTATAAAACCAGATTGTATTGAAAATATGATTACATGTTTCCAAAAAAATAAAAATATAGGATCTGTTTGTGGAAATTTATCTATTTTTAATAAATACGATTCGTTTATTACATTTTTAAGTCATTTAAGATACTGGTATGCATTTAATTTAGAAAGAGCATACCAATCATTTACTGGAGAAGTTCTTTGCGTATCAGGACCAATTGGAATGTATGATATAAATATAATAGAAAAAGTTATTGAAGAATGGAAAAATCAAACTTTCTTGGGAAAAAAATGTACTTATGGTGATGATAGGCATTTAACTAATAAAATATTGGAATCATCTAAAAAAGTTATTTATACACAAAATTCTATTGCAGAAACAGAAACACCAGACAATATTTATAGATTTTTTAAACAACAAGTTAGATGGAATAAATCTGCTTTTAGAGAATTCTTTTGGACTTTGAGAATAGTAGATAAACATAGCATATTTATGACCATTAATATAATTTACATGTTCTTTTATCCTTATTTAGTAATAGGATATTTACTTTATATTTTATGGGTAGGTAATATTTTTCAATTTGGATTTTGTTCTACATTATTATTAGGAATTGGTCTAGTAAAATCTATATATGGATATATTTTAAGTAAAAATCCTGAAAATCTTTTATATTTTTTATACGGAATAGTTTATGTTTGTATAGTATTTCCTGCAAAATTATGGTCTATTATTAATATATATGATAATTCTTGGGGTACATCTTCTAGAAAAATATTAAATCAAGATATTTCAATAGATATTCTTGCTATTATTATTTGGAATGTTATTTTAATATCTGGATTAATTAAAAATATATATGGATCTATACATTCACAAGGTTTTGATAATTTCTATTATTTTATTATATCTTCTGGACTATGGATTCTTTTTTCTGGTTTTACATTTATTTATATCAAATACAAAAACAACACAAACAACACAATTATTCTGTAGTTTATCACATTTTTAACAATTATTCTGTTTTTATATTATTTTTTTTATTTATTACATTGTAATAATGGATTTTTGTAGAAAAACTTTATTAGATGTCCAAGAATGTTTAACTAATTCAAAATCCTTTAAAATACCAGAATTGATAATTGATTTTGAAGATACTATTAAAAAAGCTAAAGAAAATCGTATTAAATCTACTGACCCGGAATTAGTAATAAAAGATCGTACATTTAATCATTTACTTGATCATTTAAAAAAAAATGATTACGATAATATATCAGAATTTATTGAAAAATATAATATAAATTACCATCACCTTTTTGAACCACAAGAATCTTTATTTAGACTTTTCGCAGCATTAAAACTATTTGATAATATAAAAATAGAATACGAAAATGAAAATGTAAATGCAAATGAAAATGAAAATGTAAATGAAAGTAATTTAACAAATTTATCTTTAGATTTTAATATATCTACAGGAAATTATTCATCTGGAACAAATATCGATCATATTATTAATAATGATGACACATTTAAGAAATTTTTAGAAAGTAATTTAAAAGATAAAGGTGATATATCCGATCTTACGTTTATTTCAAAAGACAATAAAACAATTATAGCATGTTCATCTAAAAATTTTAGTAAACCTCATAGTAAATTTGATCTTGACCAAATTAATAACGTTTATTTAAATAAATACAATAATAAATACAAATTAAAAACTATTGTTGTTATTCCAGATAAATTAGAATTAGAAAGAGTGATTAATAGAATGAAAGATAGTAGTAGTACTATGCGTGATTTTTTAAAAAATTCTTACAAGATAGATTGGAATGATTTAAATGAAGCGTATATAAAATTTAAAAGCTTGAAAAATCATAATAAAATAGAATTTAACATTTATCCAAAATTAGAATTACCATATTTAAGTTTATATATGAATCAAAGATTTTCTATTGAAAAAGCAACTGAGATAATGAAAAATAATACATCTCAACGTATTTTACTTGGACAAAAACCTAGGTCTGGCAAAACTTTCATTATGGCAGGTATAATATCTAGAGATTTAACAATATCTACAGAATCTAATAATATCTATATAATAATAACTCCTGTTCCAGGCGAAACTAAAACACAATACAAAGAAGCATTGTTATATAAAGATTTCGAGTCGTGCGAGTTACTTGATTTAACTGGTAAAGAATTAATAAAATTTGATAACAAAAAAGAATATAAAAAAAATTTGATAATTTTAGTTAGTAAACAATACTTGGGATACCAAGATAAAAAAACTAATACAACAGACAGTGAAGAATCTAAATTAAACAAATCAAAAGTAGATTTTTTCAAAAATTTATATGAACAATTTACATTAAAAATAGTTTTTTTTGATGAAGTTCATCATGGTGGTACTACTGGTAATGCTAAAGATATATATTCAGAATATAAATTTAATACATGTCATAATATTATGGTTACGGCTACATATGATAAACCTATAAAATCTTATAACATAATTATTGACAACTATATTTTATGGGATCTAGATGACGAATACATGTGTAAAACATTAGAATTTGATACAGAGACAAAGAAACTTAGATTATTTGAAAAACACGGTGAAGAATTTGAAAAAATTTTTAATGAATATACAATTGAAAAGATTGTTGAACAATATAAAAACGCACCAGATATTAAATTATTTATGATGGATTTACTACCAGATTTAAAAACTTTTGTAGAAAGTAATAAAGACATAATTGATACAAATAATATACCTGCTGGATTTTCCATGAACGCATTGTTGAAAACAAAGAATAACAAATTTGAATATACTGTTCCTGTAGAAAAATTTACCATAATGTTATTTGCAAAAGATAATTCAATGTTTAAACAAATAGATGACTATTGTATAGTTAACGAATCTAGACGATTTACTTACGAAAATCCTCTTACTATTATGATGTTTTTACCAAGTGATAATGTAAATGATCGTAGTCAACCGTTAAAAGATATAATAAATCAAGTAAATGACGAATTCGAAGTCGTGATTATAAATAATAAAAACGATAAAGAAAATAATCAAGATTACGAGACAAATAATGCAAAGGAAATAATAAATAAATCTCTAGAAAACATAATTAAAAACAATACAAATAACATACTACCAAAAAAAAAGGGAGTTATAGCTTTATTAGGTATGCAAGCTAGTATTGGTGTTACTATAAAATCATGTGATATAGTTATATTGGCAGATTCAGGTACAAATAATAAAGATATGACTCAACAAAGAATGTTTAGATGTGGTTCCGATGGAGTTAATAAGAAATATGGTTTTGTCATAGATACAAATTATCATAGAGTTTTCGAAACTCTTGGTAAAATAGCTGATTCTGTTAAAATATCTTCTTTAGACGAAACAGTAAAAGATTCAGTTAAATATATAATAGAAACTAATTTACTTGAATTTGGAAATGAAGATTGGATAGAAACAGTATTTGGTACAAAAGAAATAAGTGACCAAGCATTAATAAAGATGATATACGAAGAATACTTGAAAAATCAACAAATAAAAAGTATTCTACAACACATAAATATTAATGAAGATGATGAAAAAATGTTGTCTTTAGTAGAAAACATAAATATCACCCAAGAAAAGGCTATTAAAAACGGAAAAGAATATAGTAATAAAGGCATAAAAAGATTACAGATAAATAATGTAGCCGAAGCACAAGAAGTAAAAGATATAACAAAAAATGAAATAACTAATCAAGAAAAATTACAGAGATTAAGAGAAATAGTTGATTATATATTGCCATTAATTGTATTATTTTATAAAGGTGATAAAAAATTAAAATTATCTGAAATGTTAAATGAACTTGAAAAATCTAATGTTAAAATTTATAATGATATTATAGATCAAATAAATAGAGGATGGTTTGAAGAAACTAATAACAATGACATACAAAAATTATTAATGGACTATGTAAAATTAATTGAAACTCCGGTCATTGGTAGTGGATTAATCGATACAATAGCTGATTTAAAAGAATTTTTCAAAAATAAATTAAAACCATTAAAAATATACGAAGCGATCAATGATTATGTTTCTATCATTGAAACAAATAGAACAACTTTGGCAGATATATCTACACCTATACAACTAGTAAATGAAATGTTGGACAAAATACCAAATTATGTATGGGATGATCCAGATTTAAAATGGTTTGACCCAGCAGTTGGTCGTGGTATATTTATTATTGTTATATTTAATAGATTGATGGATAGCCTTAAAATAAAAATACCAAATGAATTCAAACGCAAAGATCATATACTTAGCAAAATGTTATTTATGAGCGAAATTAGTCCAGTAAATGTAGAATTATGTAAAGAAATATTTAAACATTCAGAAGTTATTATAAATACCTTTAAACCAAAATATAAAAATAAGTTACAAATTAAGTTAAAAAATATTGTTATAAATATAGGAATGGATACTAAATATAACGTTAATGCTATTGATACAAATATAGGAATAGATAAATATAACGTTGATGATCTTGAATTAGTTAGAGAATTCTTAAAACTTAAATTAACTCCAAATATTGAAAATAAAAAAAACAATGGAGAAGTTTTCACTCCAGAATTTTTAATTGAAGAAATGTTGGACAAATTACCTAAAAAAGTTTGGAGTAATCCAGATTTAAAATGGTTTGATCCAGCTGTTGGTGTTGGAAATTTTATGATATTTGTATATTATCGCTTAATGGAAAACTTAAAGACTAGTTTTCCAAATGACATTGAAAGAAAAGCTCATATAATTAAAAATATGTTATATATGAGTGAAATAAATAATGTAAATATAAAAGAATGTAAAAAATTATTTGGTAATGAACTAAATATATACGAAGGAGATACATTAAAAATGAATACGTTTAAGGAATTTGGTATAGAGCAATTTAATATAATTGTTGGAAATCCACCTTTTAACAATAGTCAGGAAGCTACAGGTAAAAGAGGTGGTGGTGATTCACTATGGAATAAATTCGTAAAACTTTCTTTAGACACATGGTTAAATCAAAAAGGATACTTGGTTCATGTCCATCCTAATGCATGGAGAAAACCTGATTCTGAAAGATCAAAAAACAAAGGTTTATATAGATTAATGACTAAAGACAACACAATGTTATATCTAGAAATACACAATTCTAAAGATGGATCAAATACATTTAAAGCAGGTACAAGATACGACTGGTATGTAATAGAAAAAACTGAAAATAATGATTATACAACTGAAATTAAAGATGAATTGGGAATTACGAGTAATATAAATTTAAATACGTTAGATTTTTTACCAAATTATAAATTTGAATCATTATTACCATTATTAGCTAAGGAAGGTGATGAAAGATGTCCTATTATTTATAGTAGTTCAAATTACGAAACTCGTAAAAGTTGGGTTAGTAGTGCAAAAACAGACGTGTTTAAATATCCATTAATACATTCTACTAATATTTCAGGTATTAGATATAAGTATAGTTCAAGAAATGACAATGGACATTTTAACATTCCAAAAGTTATTTTTGGTGAATCTGGTTTAAATGATGTTATTATTGATTTTATTAAAGATGAAAACGGTATGACCAGAGGTGAATACGGTATGACTCAACACGCGATGGCGATAGAAATTTCAAGTAAAGAAGAAGGAAAGGAATTAAAAAATTATTTATTAAGTAGTGAATTTCAAGAAATATTAAAAACATGTATGTGGGGTAATTTTGGAATAGATTGGAGATTATTTTCATATTTTAAAAAAGATTTTTATAAATAAATTGATATAATTATTAATAATTTTTTTTATTTGTTAATTTAAATGAAAATTAACGAATTTGATATAAATATTGATCAAAAATTAGATATTAATAAAGATGATTTGTTAAAGTATTTTGATGATATTAAATCATATAAATATAAAGATATACCATATTGGATTATAAATGATAAAAAAAGAGAATATATAATATATGAAAAAAATAAAGTATTATATATTCATAATAAACTTGGTTCAAAAAAATATAATAATACAGAAATAAAAAAATGTGAAAAAAGTAAAAATAAAATGGAAAGTAAATACGGTGGAAGTGGAAGTGTAAGTGTAAGTATAAGCGATACTAAATGTAATTCTTTATTTAAGAATATTAAAATAAGTGACGAAATTCTATGTTTGGAAAAATTGTTGAGGTATATAAAATATACTCAAAGATCATCTAATAAAAAAATATTTAAAGAAATTACTACATTCTCAGGTCTTGAAACATTTTTAAGGGAAAATTATTATGACAAGATTCATGATTTTATGAAAGAATATTCATTAGAATTTCAACAAAAATTTGAACCACTTGAATCTATATTTAGATTATTTTGTTCAAAAAAATTAATAAAAATTTACGATGATTCTGGTAATGATATTTTTAAAAATTCTTATATATCAACAAATAATTTTGGTACTGGAGAAGTTACAATAAATGATAATCACAGTATATCTGGTGAAAGTAACTTAAAAGACAGTGGTGATATATCTGATTTAACATTTGTAAATAAAGATACTTCAACTATTTACATATGTTCATCTAAAAATTATAAAGATTATAGTGGAAAGGGTAAGAAATTTGATTTGGAAAAAATCAAAAATGTTTATAAAGATAAATATAAAGACGTTTTTAAAAATATAATAACAATAGTAGTAGTACGTGATAAAAATGAGGTTTTAAATGCTATGAAAAACATGACCTTTTCTAGTAAAGATTCTAAAAATTTATTAAAAAATTCGCATTTTGTAGATTTTGACGATATTAACCAAGCATATAGACAATTTAAATACGGTACTGTTTCTCGCAATATCAACTTTGCTCGAGATATAGATCCTATTCATTTACGTTATTTTAAAGAATCAAATTTAGAAAAAAAAGACATTATTTTAACGGACAAGAATGATAATCCACGTATTTTTAAAGGTTGGGATTTAGAAGATGAGAAAAAATGCAAATTTGGTAAAATTGATAAACTGGATGATATTATAAAAACATTTTCTACAACGGAAATTATAAAATATTATAAAAATTTTTCATATATTTTTTCTATTTTACTTGAAAAACCTGATGATAAACAAACTGATGATAAACAAACTGACGATAAACAAACTGATGATAAACAAACTGATGATAAACAAACTACTAAACAAAAAACTAAAAAAAAAAATGCTAAAAAACAAACTGATGATAAACAAACTGATGATAAACAAACTAATGATTATATTAAATTAATATTTGGTAAAACTGTTATGGTTAATAAAAAACAAAATATTACAAATCAACAAGATAAAGATAATTTATATAATATTTTACAAAATTACTGTTTTTTAAATAATAGTAAAGAAGAAGTATCAATATTAGTTATAGTAGAAAATAATAAAAAATACAAAATTGGAAATAATAAAAAATACAATATTATAATGAAAGAAGATACAAATGGAATAAAATTAGAAGAATATAATACATTAGTCAATTTAAGTAATAATTCAATTGATGATATTGTACAAAATTTTTTAAAAGTTAATAGTGACAAGTCATACAATTTTATAGTTGATAAGGATAATAGTAGATTAGAAGGAATAAATGAAAAGTTTGGTATAAAAGACTTTTTTGCTTTTAAATCATCATCACTTCTTTCTATTAAATCTAAAAATTGAAAAAAAATATATTTTTATTAATATTGATTATGACATTGATTAATAAAAATGATGAGATTAATGAATTAGTAAATATATTAAAAAATACAGATTTACATACAAACAATCAATTTAATCAATTTATCATTGACAATCACGTTTCTTATATAAAAAATGAAATGAAATGTATTAAAAAAATAGATATGCATTTTTATCAATTATGGTCTTTATTAGGAGAATTACCTATTTTAAGACATGGTAAATCTAAATACGAATGGAGATTTATACGAAGAGATTTACCAAATGTTATTTTTACTATTTATGATTGGAATAATAAAAACAATTTCTTAAATACAAAAACTTGGTATCTTGGATCAACTACCAAATCAAAATTACATAATAAAGAATTTGTAAATACTTTTTTAGATGGTATAGAATGCTATAACATGTATTATAAAGGTATAGAAACACATAATTTTACTAGCGATATTCCAATCGTTCATCAAAATTTACAAAGAATTCGATCAGAATTAATTCAAAAAAGAAATTTAATAAGCTTTTTATAAAAAAGCTTTACCAAAAATAAAAAAGCTTTTAATAATTTTTTTATAAAACTTTTTTTTTTTATTTTAATAATTTTTTTAAAAAGCTTATTTTTTAAAAAGCTTATTTTTTAAATTCTATATTTTTTGGTAAAGCTTTTTTTTAAAAAGCTTATTTTTTAAATTCTATATTTTTTGGTAAAGCTTTTTTTTAAATTCTATATTTTTTGGTAAAGCTTTTTTTTAAAAAGCTTATTTTAATTAGTAAACGTTACAGTAGGCCTTGGTATTATTATTGGTTGTGACGGTAAAGTATTTAATGGTAAATTAGATCTTAATAAATTTGTTGTTTGTTCTTCTTTTCTTTTATATATATTAAAAAATACTATAATTAAAGATGACAAAAATCCACTAACTAAATTTGCAGATATAACTATTTTATCATCTACTAACAATCCATAAACAGTCCATAAAATTTGCCCAGATAATAAAATCCCATATGTTAATACGGATACACCTTCTATATTTTTATCTAAAATAATTTTATATAATTGTGGAACTAAACAAAATGTAGTAACTAAAGCTGCACTGTATCCAATAATTGCTGTCAACATTTACTTTTTTAATAAAAAAGCAACCAAAAAAATTAATTCATTTTTTATTTCTAAAAATAAAAAATAAAAAATAAAAAATGAAAATTTATAATTTTTTTTTAATTAATAATGGCTGAAAATATTGAACAATGGTATACTATGTTACAAGAAACTTGTGACAAATGGTCAAGTGAAGTTATAAGACTCGAAAGTGAAAATAAAGATGGCAGTATGACAAAACAAATTAATCAAATTATTCCAACTTTGGAAAGATATCAATATTATTTAGAACAAAAATCTTTAGAAGATATCAGAAAATTATTAATTATAAATTATCAAGATCCTGGTTCACCTGGTTCACCTGGTTCACATCGTTCACATCGTTCATCTGGTTCACATCGTTCACATCGTTCATCTGGTTCATCTGGTTCATTTAGTACTTTAACAAAAGAAACAGAAAAAATTACAATCCGACAAAGCTTGCAAAAACTTATTGTGAAAATAAAAGAGAAATTGACGAAACGTTTACCAAAATATTTACGACCATCCTTATGGTAAATTAGATAAAATGTATAATATGTAAAAAAATAATTTTTTTTACATTTTTTATAAAACTTTTTTTTTTAACTTTTAAATTTTTTGATACCTCACTGAATACGAGCTTCAGCTCGGTAAAATGTTACTTTTTTTAAAAAAGTTTAGTTTATCGACCATACATTTCAAATCGTGCTGTTCTATTTATACCTGCTGGTGCCCAACCGGGGGGATAAGCATTATAATCACCAGCACTTTGGTTTGCAAGACCCCCCATTCCTATACCACAAAATACATCGCAAGTAGCAAGATCATTTGTTTCATTATTAAATACAAATCCCCATCTTACGTTAGCATTATTACTAGTTGAGTAAAATACATGCTGGTAAGCTCCAGTTTGTCTTGAACACCAACCACCAAATCCATTATATCTAAATGGATTATTTATACCATATGTTTGCATCCAATTTGTAGTATTTTGATGAGGTATTCTAGTTGTGTTAAATCCTGTTAATGGTGTGGTTCTTGAAGTTTCGTTCCAATTATTTACCATCCAAGTCCAACCATCATCTACAAATATACTTCCACCATTTTGACCATACACATTTGTATAACTAGTCGATGGTATATCTGGAAATATTGCTAAAATGTCCTTTACAGTACTATAATTGTATGTATTATATTTTGCATCTGCGTCGTTACGTGTAAGATCACCAGCATTCAATGTATTTTTTGTTGACCAGTAATTTGAAGAATATTGAAACGTCGATCCTCTTGTCCCTTTCATCAACAACATCCAACCACCACCATCATAACAGTCATTCATCAAACAATGAATTGGTGTAGATATACCATTTACTAGAATGTAGTAAACACCATCCTTATTTGTATTAGTAAGATCTTTAATAATCTTGGCACTTTCCTGTGGAAATGCTGCGTCCATACCTGTACCAGAAAAGAAGAATCCTTGACCATTTGAAGTTTGCGTTCCACCTGGTGGTGTAAAACTAAATGTCAAATTCGCATTTCTTAAATAATTTTTAGTATAATGTATTCTTATTGGATAATAAGTACCAGCGAGTAATGTTACTGAATAAGTTGCAGGTGTATTAGCTGCAGGTGTTCCGATGTTGAAATTACTTGTAGTATATCCTACCAGTGCATTTTGCCCTACCCATAGAAAACTTCCATCATCACTAGATAAACTAAATGTATATGTTCCAGAAACTGTTGCTCTAAAGTATCCAAACATTTCAATTGAAAATAAATACGTAGCACTATTTTCTTCTACTTGCCCATTTGTAATTTTAGTCAAATTTGTTGTATCTGTAGTTCGTCCAATATTTCTATATGTATTTGTTGTATAATAAGATACTAAATAATCAGAATATCCATCATAATATTTCCATGTTAATCCATCTAAAAGGCCCTTTGGTGTTGCTGGAGTGATAGAATTATTCAATGTCATTGGAGTATATAAATTTAAATTTTGTATTTGAAGAGAATCACCTCCACTTAAAAGAGACGTTACGACTAATCTAAAATAACTATATTTAGATGCAACACTGGTTCCATTACATACAAAATACTTTTCAGAAGCTGTCCAATCAGATACACCTGTCGCTGTATGTAAAAGATACCATGTACTGTTATCATTACTTCCAGCCATAACAAAGTTCTTTGGAGATCTTGTACTCCAAAAACCACCATCTTGTCTAGGGTATATACTAAACGAACGTAATACTAAAGGATTAGGTGTTTGTAATTGTAAATAGTCACCTGCGTAACTCGTACCAGAAACAGTTGTAGTAACAGCTCCAGTATAAGGTCCAGAACTATAATTTATACCAGAGTGCCACATTCTACCAATACTTGTATTCTTTAAACTATCATTAAAGGCATATGATGGTGACATATAATCAGGAAAATTTGAACTCGCAGATGCAATGTAAGACCCACTAACTATACTATTTCCTGGTATACTTGCAGGAGCTATTGTCATTTCCAATTGTCTAATGTAACTAACAAAAGTAGCAGCGCCATTAAATGTACTAAATCCCCATTGACTACCAGGTGTTTTATACCAAGTTGGGTCAGAGTATTGTATAATTTGTGTTTCATTAAAGAATAATGTCCAAGTATTTGTAGGACCTCTAAGGTATTCTATTCTAATATTATTCCAAGTATTATTAAACCAATTCGTTGGAGACTGTATACCATTAAATGATATACCTCCATAAGAATAAACTTGAAAAAGAAATCCTTGCTGATAACCACCACTTCCAAAATAAAGAATTAAATGGTCACCATTACCACTACAAAACAGTTGAAATGTTAATGTAAATGAATCATAATTCATTACAGGTTGATTAGCAAAAGCAAAACCTGTACCAACACCTGCTCTACCATCTGTTAATTGTAATTGTGTTAATGGATCTGATCCACTAATAATTGGTACAAAGCTACCTCCAGAATTATTTATGAAACCAATATTATACCAATTGTTTGTATTTAATGTTGTAAAGGTAACTGGAGAGTCTGCTGTTAATGGAGCTGGAGGAAATTTCATTAAATTAAAGTTACTTGCATTTGTATACAATTTCCATTGATCTAATATCCACCATTCACACTGATATATACCAGATGTACTTCTTCCAATTAATCTAAAGTACTTGTAAGCATTGCTAGATCCTGTTACCACAAATGTTTGAGCTGTACCATATACAAAACTTGCATTCGTGTTATCGTAAATATTTGTCCATGTACTGTTGTCATTACTTGCAGCAATTATGAAACTTTTTAACCAATAACTCTGACTTACCCACCAAAAGTTTAAAGAAAATGAATAAAGTACAATTGGATTAGGTAACTCTAATTGTATCCATTCTCCAGTTTGTGCAACTCCAGCTACAGTAGTACTCGTAGATCCTACATAAACACCCGAACCATTGTGATATTGACCAGGACTCCATATATTTCCATAACCTCCAGCGTTATTAAATATCGTATATCTAGGACCCATATCAGGATGAGAATGTGTATTGCTAGATGTAACAGTATATGCACCATCGTAAACGGAATTACCAGCAAATGTTGTTGTATCTGCTGTCATAGAGTAAGGAGGAACTGCTACAACATTTGCATTTACAGTATTCATTTGCGTATAAAGGTCCCAAGTGGCTATAGCTACATTTTCTCTTCTAATAGTTGCTCCTGAATTACCTATTTTATTAGCTATTAATCTAAAATAACTATATTTATTAGTATTACCAGCATTACATGTAAAATATTGCATAGCTAATGTAAATTGTGCCCCTGATGTAGTATGTAAAAGATCCCAAGTACTACCGTCATTACTTCCAGCTATATAAAATGTAGTAGGTGTTCTTTCTAAAACTAAATTGGCGTCTTGTCTACCCATTAATCCGAATGAATTTAAAGATAAAGCATTTGGTAATCCAATTTGCAACCATTCTCCACTGTAACTTGTATTAACATTTGTTACTAAATTTTTCACTATAGTACTTTTCGATCCAGTATAAATACCTGTATTATAATTATATGCAGTTATTTCACCTGCGTGGCTATTAGGATTATTATCAAACGCATAATATGCTACAACACCTCCCCCCTCCCCAGGAGAACTTTGAGTCGCAGTATATACACCATCTAAAATGGAAGATCCTGTAAATGTAGTAGAAGGTGCAGTCATTGCTCCAGGTGGAAATTTCGTATTATTTTGAGCGTTAACTGAAGTACTTACTGTATTAACAAAAGGTGTATAAGCTAATTCTAAACGACGAATATAACAATACATTGTATTAGAAGTTGTTCTTGCACCAATACCCCATATGTCACCTGCAATATTTGATACCCAGTTTGTATTATTTGGATCGTCATAAACGAGAACGTCTCTACTTGCTACATTAAATGTCCAAGTATTCCTAGTAGATCTATTATAAACTATTGTAATTGGTACATAAGTTCCACTAGTTAAAATAGTTGCAGAAACTGGTGAATAACTTAATTGCTGTCCTTGGTCATTAAATAAATAAATTCCCTTTGTTCCTGATGTTTTAAAATAAAAGTAATAACTTGAATTTGCTGCGGTGCCAGCTGTACCAGTAGGTACAGTAGTAGAACTAGTAGCTCCACAATAAAAATAAAAACCGTCACCGTTTGCCGTATCAGTTTGAATCTCAAATGAACAAGTGAAACTATTGTAATTTTGGATTCTTGTAGAATTAAATACTGTATTACTTGAATCAGCTACAGTAGATGTTAATTGATAAAATACATTTGTACCAGAACCAGCCGTATAAATTGTATAACTTCCAGTTTTATAAAGATTCATAATAGAATACCAATTTGACATATTTACAAGATAATTTGAAGGAGTATTGTAATTAGTTAATGTACGTTCTTCTCCTCCACTATTAGTCATCGCAGTTATTTCATCAGCTCGTAATGCGTAGTCAAATACACGGATATCCTGGATATATCCATTTAATGGTCTTACATTATCACCACTTTTTCCTATAACAAGTCTATTTGTATTATATACTACAGCTGCAACTGATTGAATAAGTGTTCCATTAAGATAATAAGCAACAGTTGTTGGTGTAACAACAAAAGCAACATGATACCAAGTATTTATAGAAACCGTCGATGGAGTCATAGGTGTATAAGTAGACCCATTTGTAGAATAATGTGGACCTAATGAAGTACCATTTTCGAATATATCCACTTGTATACCCCAGCCAGCAGAACCATTACCAGCACCATCTTGACTACAAAGTGTAGCTGGAGAAGTACCTGCAGTTGACGTATTACGAAACCAAAAACAAAATGTTAATGGCCAATTGGGAATATCTTGAATATCTAGATAACTATCTACATGCCCGTTAAAATACATTGCTTGACCATTTCGAAATCCTTGTGATAATACGGAACCGTAACGAACAATTTTGTTATTTGAATCTGGTAAAGCACTTGGAACAGTAGCTGTTGTAGAGTACATCAAATGATTTGAAATTGATGCAATTTGAGTGTCTGTACGGTAATTGTCGTAAACATAAAAACCAGCTGTATTTATATTCGAGTAATAATCTACTGCAGATGCTGTCCAATTACTTCTTCCAATCCAAGTTTTTGTTAATGTTTTATCTGTAATAGCTGCACCTGCTGTTCCTATAGCTTGCAAAGCACCATTTTTCAAAATTTCCATTTGTCTACTCGATGCAGTATATCTAAATGTCCATACTGCCCATTCATTTTGGGTTATAACACCTGAACCTGTAACTATAGAATAGTCCGCACTTCCATTAAACATAAAAAAGTAAATACTTGTACCTGATCCTGCTCTAAGTGCTAGTATATTATCACTAGCTTGACCATTACCAAAATCAAATATACGTTCGTTATCATTTACAGATCCAGTAAATGCACCATACCAAATTGCTGTAAACCCACCGTTTGTATTAACATTAAATGTTTTACTACCAGCATCTAGATATTTACCAGTACTTAAACCTGCAGATATACCATTATTAACAAATGAAACATATGGTGGAATATCATATACTAATCCTGTAGAATTATACGTTGCAGCATTAAGAACTGGACCATTGTACCCTGTAAATCCATTCCAACTTGTAACAAGGGAACCTGGTGACAAACTTAGCATTTGAGTATCAAGTGCTACAACTGCACCAGCTGATATGGCTCCAATGTCCTTTGGGACGTCTTTTATTTGTAACCTTGGTTGACTTTTATAAGCCTTGCGCGTAATTGCGTTTGGTGTAAAATAAATTTGCGATTCTTTTGGTGTAAGTGTATTCTTAAAAATAATAATTTCGTTGATATTTCCTACGAATGCTGCACCAGCGCTTGGGCTGTGAATAACCCCACCAATTGTAAAATATGCATTTGTTAAATTTAAAGCACTTGGACTACTTGTTGTTCCTGTATAAATTGTTCCATTATCATTAATAACAATATTACCTGTATTTAAATTATGATTACACATCATAACACATTTTCTATTTACAAATTGAGTATACGCTACTATATTAAGTGCATCATTACCATACCCAGCAAAACCATAAGAATTAAGATATGTATAAAGAGCAGATCCTGTATTGTTTGAATTCCATGGACCCATTTGAATAATACTTTGAGGAATATTATTTCCATCAATTCTACCATTAAAAATATAAGTATAATTCTTTAATCCATTTGTCAATGGCCAATTCGTTGTTCCACCATTTAAACATTGACTTCCATCATATTTTATATTTAAATCAGTTGGGTTTGATGTACAAGCCATTCTGTCGGCGTCACTTAATGCACTACCAAAAATAAATACACTGTACATTTGTCCATTAAGATATTCGCCGCCTGGAGCTCTAAAAAGATACTGTTGCGCTGCTGCTGTAGTACCACCTGTACGATTACTATTTGTAACTGACAAGGTATTATTAATATATGCATTTTGAAGAGCACCATTATAAGTAACAGTTACAGTATTTCCAGTAACTGAAGTATTTGTTCCAAATGTCAAATCATTATTAAACCAATAATTAGCATATCCATTCGGTTGTCCAGAGTGAAGTCTAATAACATTACTTTGATTATTGCTCCAAATACCAGAACCTATAAATGAACCATCTGCATTATTATATGAACCATGTTTAACAACAAAACTGTAAGGTGCGTTAACTGTACCTACAGGAACTGTCCCTGATGGAATATTCAAAAACTGTGTACTCGAATTTTGCGAATCAATTAACTTTAATGTACCATTGTAAATAGGTTGAAAACTTGTTGTCGATTGCGTTGCGTGAAAATTATTACCACTTTGATCATACCAAGTATCTACGTAAGCTGTACTAGATCCAATCCAAGAACTAAAAGTTGAATTTGCAATTAAACCTTGAGCACTTGTAATTAACGTTGTACTTAAAGGATTTACAGCAACAAAAGTACTTAAACTTGGACTCCAAGCAATATCCCAACATTGTGTACTAGGAGTTGTACGAGATGTCCAAGTAATACCATCGGAACTTGTCATTATACAATTTGTACTAAGATCTGTTTTAGTAGCAGTAAAAATAGATAATTCAGAACACCATACAAGACCTTCCCAGTTTCCGGCTGGTACTGAACGACTTGTCCAATTAATTCCATCTGGACTTGTTATACATGAATTGGTACCAACTGCAACTAAAAGATTTAATTCAGGGCTCCATCTTATTCTAGATATACTAGATATAGAAGGTGTTGTTCGAATTGTCCACGTAATACCATCTGGACTTGTAGCAACAGCTGAAGTAGTTGTTGTATTTCTATTTACAGCTACAAAAAGGTATAATTGAGGTGACCAACAAACACCAGACCACAAACTACCACTTGGTGTAGTTCTTTGTGTCCATGTAATACCATCAGGACTTGTTATTACCCAAGCTGTATTTGCTGTATTACGTTGATTAACACAAACAAAAAGTGAAAGTTCTTTACTCCAAGCAAGATCATGTAAACCCGCACTTATTCCATCAGCTATATTTGGTGTAGTTCTTTGAGTCCAATTTATTCCATCAGGACTTGTTAATACACCACTTGTACCAAATTGGTACGCTGTTGCTACAAACAATGAACGTTCTGGTGCCCATATTATATAAGATAAGAATGATATACCTGGAGTTGTTCTTGTAGTCCAAGTAATACCATCTGGACTGGTTTGTATGGCATTTGTTGTAAAATTTGCACCATTATAATTTGTTGCGGCAAAAAGATTAAGCTCTGGACTCCAAGCTATACCTTGAGACGCCAAGTTACTTGTTCTAGCTGTCAATGTATTAACTGCATTGTCAGCTGACAATGAATTATTTAAATTTCCATATACATCAGAGTAAAAATCACTTGTAGCATTGTCTGCGCTACGTCTTAATTTAATAGTTGCTCCAGTATAAGTTGAATTTGTATCATATAATGCATATGCGCCTCGTGCTGCAGATTTTCCAGCAGTTGACATACTGTCAAGTATCGGTGTTCCAATTTTAGGTTGTGCAGAAGTTGTAGATTGAATAACATCACGACCATTACCAGTTTGATCATACATTCTAGTGATATATCCTATAGATCCTCCTAACCAAGCAAGTAACGTCTGACCATTTCCGAAAAGATTTGATCCTAAATTACCTTTAGAGTCAGCATAAAAATCTAGAGTTGCATTATCTGAACCACGTCGTATATTAATTACAGCACCGAGATAATCTGATCGTAGTAATCGTAATCCAAACGCAGCAGCGGCATTATTTTGCGAATGCGTACTTAATTTATTGATAAAACATTCTTCTGGATAAAAACTATAAGTATTCTTTAGTATACTCATAGGTATACTTTGTTTTACACTAAGATCAACTGCTCGAACTAATCCAGTAACTGCATTGCTAGTACCACCGTATATACCCCAAAGTGTATTTTGATTGCTTGTAAATGATGTAAACAAGGTGTCATTGTAACTTATCACATTTGTTCCATTATAATTAACTACCCATGTAGCTGTTGCACTAGGAGTAAATGTTATAGTAACTGTTTGCCAAGAACCAGTTGCTACAGAAGTACTACTTGTAGCAACTACACTATTAGTTCCATAATTAGTATATAATTGAAAAATTGGACTAGCTGGAGCAATTCTTAATTCAACTGCGCCAGATTGACCAACTACACCACTATTTGGATCAAAAGATACTGTAGGATCAGTTACCCCAAAATATACACAAATAGAAGCGATATTAGTTACACTTATATAAAATTGAAATGACATTGTAAACCCATTTGTTTTTGATAAAGGATAATTTGAATAACAGTAATGCGCACCGTCATTTGATGCTGTTATCAATGCTAATTGTGTACTTGGATTTGTCCCACTTAAAACCATATTACTAGCATTTTGAGCAGCCAAAAGTGTCATTTTTTGATACCAATTATTCGTATTAACAATATTGACATTGTTTGTAGACATATTTATTATAATATTACCATTGAAAAAAACTTTACTTAAATCTAAATTTAAAAAAGTTTAATCAAAATTAGAAAGAATATAAATCAACATTTAAAGCTACGTACCTTTACCAAAGTCTTCGTAAAAGGCAAGGTACGAGAGCGTTATTGTTTAATTATATATTAAAATATGTATAATTAAGGTGCTTTTAAATTTGCTTTTAAATTTGCTTTTAAACTTTTTTACTTTTTTGGTTAAGCTTTTAAACTTTTTTACTTTTTTGGTTAAGCTTAAGCTTGTTTGCTTAATAGATATTGAATAGCACTTAATAAATATGGAACTAAACGTTCGTGTTTAATGTTTTTATAAACTTCTCCGGATTCAATTTGTGTATATTCTGATACAGCTTCTGGAATTAATTCTTCAACTTCTTGGGCTATAAAACCTAAATCGCTAGTATTTCTCTTTTCTTCATTAAAGATATCATCTTTCCAATCAAATGATACAGCTCTTAATTTAGATACTATATCAAGTGCTTTTGCTGTTTCAATTGTTTCAATGTTCTTTTTCAAACGTCGATCTGATAAACTTCCAAATGACACAACGTCTCCTGTACACGTTAAATTTCCTGCACTTGTAAATAATGCAGCATTGTTTAAATGCAACATACCAGATGGACTAGCTGTTCCAATACCTACATTACCAATAACAGCTAGATTACTTGTGAATCTTCCTGTACCAGCAACATCTAAAGTGTAAGCTGGACTTACATTATTTATACCTACATTACCATTACTAAGAATATTTAATCGTGGGGTGCCAGTTGTAAAAAGTCTTATACCTGCATATCCTGAAAGATAGGCCATAGGACCACCAATTTCAGCTGGATCCATCAACCAAGATAAGGAATAATGCCCTACATTATTTCCAGAATAACTAAAATTATCAGATGGAGACATTGTAAGTTTACCACTAATTGCAATATCACCTCTAACATCTAGTGATGCGATAGGACTAGTCGTACCAATACCTATATATCCATCACCTCTAATTCTCATCAAGTGTCGAGAAGTAGTAGTTGATGTACCTGCATAAAAATCATGACTTGACCCTACAACATCCACTTGATACCTAAATGAAGATCCATTAACACCAAAACCATAATATTCATGATCATTATTATTAACGTCATGTAATACAATTTTTCTATTTGTAATCGCATTACTTAATTGTAATGGTGCGTTAGGACTTGTGTTATTTATACCTACTTTACCAGCTTTTAGCGTCATTGTTTCGACATTATCTGAATACATATGCAATGTACTTGTCGCGCCTGCTCCGTTTTGAATATACATATCTTTATCAAGACTAGAAGTACTATTTCTAATGACTCTCATATCAGCATATTGGTCATTTGTTGCTGTATCAAAACCAGTTTCGCCATTATTACCAGTAATAGTTAATTTACCTGCGAATCTTCCTGTACCAGCTACATCTAATGTGTAAGCTGGACTTGCAGTTCCTACACCTACATTTCCACCTGGACCTTGTAATGATAAATTTTGTGGCACATTACTACCGTAATCATACGAAAAAATATTTCCTACAGATCCATTATTACTAAATACTAATCTTTTACCATTTGCAGCCTGGACATATAAACTATGACCATAGCTGTCACTTCCAGTAATCAATACTGCACCATTTGTACCACTACCAGATCCAGTAGCAGTTACATTAGCTAATACAGATATTCCAGTTGCCCTTAAAGTTCCAGTAGAAATGTTAGTCGCGGTAACATTTTGTAAACTTGATAAACTAGTAGCATTAATTGTACCAGCAGAAATATTAGTATTTAACATATTTGTACTAGTAATATTTACAGTAGTTAAAGTTCCTCCAACAATCAAGTTACCAGATAAACTCAAATTTGCACCTGTAATAGTAGTTCCTGACAATGTACCAGCACTTATAGAATTACCAACGATATTAGTTGCTGATAATAATCCAGAAGTAACACTTGTTGTAAATCTTGCTGTACCTGTAACATCTAAATTAGCCGTAGGACTTGTAGTATTTATACCTACATTACCATTTAAATCTATTATCATTCTTGTCGTACCACTTGTCCCAACTCCTGCAAATGTACCCGATAATGGAGACGTGTATGTATCAAAAAGATGATTTGCAGACAAATATCTTATACGATCTGGGCCGGATACAGTATTTGTATCATTTCCTTTAAATAATAACAATTCTGAACCCTCACTCCCTCCGTATAATCTCTCGCCTATATATGTATGACTCCACTCACCCGGCTCGTCACCAGTAGTCCCGTAAAATGAAATATAATTAGATTGTGATGAATTACCAATACGAAGATTACCACGTACATCAAGTGCTTCACCTGGACTTACAGTACCTACACCTACATTACCACCTGTAGTGTAAATATTCCCAAGTGTATTAGAATTACCAAGTGCTAATAAATTACTCGAAACTCTAAGAGTAGCAATAGTACTCGTGGTTACATTTTCATTTGTTATTTGAGCACTTGCAGCTGTAATACCTGTACTAGCATTTAAAGTTCCAGCTGAAATATTTGTTGCAGTTGCATTTGCAAGAACGGAAGTCCCAGATACACTGATAGTACCTGTAGTAATACCAGTACTTGCAGTTAAAGTTCCAGCAGAAACATTAGTCGCAGTTGCATTTGCAAGAGCTGATAATCCAGATACACTGATAGTACCTGTAGTAATACCTGTACTTGCAGTTAAAGTACCAGCAGATACATTAGTTGCAGTTACATTAGCAAGAACTGATAAACCAGACGCAGTTAAAGTTCCAGTAGAAACATTAGTAGCAGTTGCATTAGCTAAAGCTGATAATCCAGATACACTGATAGTACCAGTAGTAATACCGGTACTTGCGATAACTACACCAGCAGATACATTAGTTGCAGTTACATTAGCTAGAGCTGATAATCCAGATACACTGATAGTACCTGTAGTAATACCTGTACTTGCAATAACTACACCAGCAGATACATTAGTTGCAGTTACATTAGCTAGAGCTGATAAACCAGACGCAGTTAAAGTTCCAGTAGAAACATTAGTAGCAGTTGCATTTGCTAAAGCTGATAACCCAGTTGCGTTAATAGTACCTGTTGTAATACCTGTACTTGCAGTTAAAGTACCAGCAGATACATTAGTTGCAGTTACATTAGCTAGAGCTGATAACCCAGTTGCGTTAATAGTACCTGTTGTAATACCTGTACTTGCAGTTAAAGTTCCAGTAGAAACGTTAGTTGCAGTTGCATTAGCAAGAACGGAAGTCCCAGTTACTTTAATAGTACCTGTTGTAATACCTGTACTTGCAGTTAAAGTTCCAGTAGAAACATTAGTTGCAGTTGCATTTGTAAGAGCTGACAACCCAGTTGCGTTAATAGTACCTGTTGTAATACCTGTACTAGCATTTAAAGTTCCAGTAGAAACATTAGTTGCAGTTGCATTTGCAAGAATGGAAGTCCCAGATGCATTTAAAGTTCCAGTAGAAACGTTGGTAACTACAATATTGGGAACTGTTGCTGTTGTAGAAAACAAGTTGGCTGTTGAAATTAAACCAGTACTTAAAAGAGAAGCAGTTGTAATACCTGTACTAGCATTAACTGATCCAGTATTAACTGATCCAGTATTAACATTAGATGCAGTTACATTTGTAGAAACAATATTTGGTATAGTTGCAGTTGTTGCAACTAAATTACCGGAACTTGTATTTGAACCAACTACATTTGTTGCAGAAAGTAATCCAGAAGTAACACTTGTAGTTGCTACTAGCGTACTTGAAGAAATATTAGTAGCAGTTACATTTTGTAAACTTGATAATCCAGTTGCATTGATTGTTCCAGCTGAAATATTTGTATTTAACATATTTGTACTAGTTATATTTACAGTAGTTAAAGTTCCTCCTACAACTAAATTTCCAGATAAACTTAAATTTGCACCAGTAATAGTTGTGGCTGAAACTGTACCAGCACTAATATTTGTTGCAACAATATTACTAGAACTCAAATTAATATTTGATAAGTTAGTATTTAACAATGAACCATTAGTAATGGACGTCGATACCATACTAGATACACTAACATTTGTAGCAACTAAATTACCAGATGATGCATTTATATTGTAAAGAAATGTTTTAGACATATTATACTATTACACCATAAAAAAATATTTGTAAATTAAAAAAAATAACATTTCTTTTAATTTTAACCTAAAAATTTATACTTTAATTTATACTTTAATTTATACTTACTTTAATTTATACTTACTTTAATTTATACTTACTTTAATTTATACTTACTTTAATTTTAGTATAATCTAAAATTTTACCAGACGTACTCTCTACATATCCATTTATAATTAGTTCACCAGTATCTATTTTTAAATGACAAGATTTACACAAAGAAACTAAATTAAATAATTTATTTTTATGAAATGCTTTACCATTTACAAATCCAGATTCGTCACAATTTTTTTGTTCGTTAATATGATGAGTATCTAATGGTATACTTTTATCTTTTGGTTTATATCCACATACTTCACATTCACTTATAATTTTTGCATTATTATATCTACTTTTCTTTGTAGAAAGAACTCTAGTTTTATTTTCTATTAATTGATTTCTTATATCAAACGCAGTATCTATAAAAAAATCATCATGTATAATTGACTTGCATACTTCCAATCCATAAAGGTCACTACCAGATCCATCACTTATAATTCTATTAAAAATAATAATATCATCTTTACATGTTACACTAAGATGACATATTTTTATACTTTTTGTTTTTTGAATAATAGGTAAAGATGCTATTTTATGTAAATGTGTTGTAAAAAATAATTTTGTATTAGATTTTAAAAGACTTAATAAACAACTTGTCACTATTGCACAACTACTATTTACTTCAGTTCCTCTACATAATTCATCAGATAATACTAATGTATTTTTACCAGCACAACTTAAAATTTTCTTTAACCCACTCATTTCACTTATAAAACTAGATTTACCAACAAATAAATTATCAGTTAAATCTACCTGTGAAATCATCTTTTTAAAAGGATAATACACCATCTTTTTACATGGCACATATAAACCACATTGTGCTAATATAATACAAATACCAATAGCCCTTAATAAACTAGATTTACCACTACTATTTAAACCATAAAGTAACATTCCTTTATTATTTTTATCCAAACATATATCATTTGGTATATATTCGGTATCACAAATTCTTTCTATAATTGGATGACGTAAAGATATACAATTTACAAAAGAATCTTCTTTATTAGTGTTTATTATTTCTGGTTTACAATAAAGATATTTTTTACTACATTTCACATTGCTAGTAATTATATCTAATAAACTTATAAATATTAAAAGTTCTTTAAAAACAATATGATATTTTTTAGAATATTCCTCTAATTTTAAGAGGTAATGCAACTTTACTTTTTTTACTAAAAGATCTCGCGTTATTATTAACTTTGTAGATAACTTGGTTAATTCATCTGTTGTAAATTTACACATATTACTCGTTGAACGCATTGTAAATTGTATATCTTTACATTCATTAACCAGTTTTGAATATCGTATCTTTGTACAACTAAAATAATATCCGTCATTATCAGTAAAATTTAATTTAATCATAGAATCTGCACCTATTTTAGTTTTAATATTTGTTTTTTCTAAACTTTTTTCTAAATACAATCTTTTATTTTCTATATCGTTTTGTATATTGTTTATATTATTTTGTATTATGTCTAATTCCTCCACTACACCGCTATTAAAAAAATTAACAATTTCATCTTTGTTTGTAGATAATGTAATTCGTTTCATTTCTTCTAAATAAAAACACATTTTATAATCATCTATAAATTGCATAAAACTAGTTATTATTCTATTCTGTGGAAGTAAATTATCTTTTACATTATGTAATGTATTTATTCTATCAAATAATAATAATATTTTCATATAAGTCGTGTGTAATTTTTCAAATTCATACGGATGCAACATATTTAAACCCATTTTCCTATGTAATCTTTCAAAATCTATTATATCACTTAATATAGATCTTATTTCTATAAACTTTTCATCTTTTATCTCGCTAAAAGTATTAGATAAATCATATCTCCTTTGCATTTCATTTATATCAGTAAATGGTTTAGAAAGAAGATTTTTTAAAGCTCTCTTTCCTATAGCTGTTTGTGTAAAATTTACAACATCAAATACACTTGAAATTTTTGAAAAAGAATTTATTTTACTATTTGGTAATAAATGCAATTGTTCAGATGTATTTAATTCTAATACTAAATTTTTGCTTTCATTTATAATTCTAGGTATATTTAAATTAGAAATGTATTTGATATCATATCTAGACATATAATCTAACATGTATAATAAATTAACTCTTGATATTGGAATCATTTCTAAAAACATGTATTGGATAGGATCTTCCATTCCAAAATCAATATGAGTATACACTTTTCTTAAATATTCGTTTTGATATTTAATTTTATTATACTCTTTATATATAGAATCATCCCTTTTTATCTCTATATATTTATGTTTATTTTCCAATTCGTATAAAAATTTTTCAATTTGTTTATAATAAGACGGTACCTGGCAAGGTACTCTATCCTCTATTATTGTCTTGACAACATTATAAAATAAAATTTCTTTAGAATTATATCTAGAAAGTATTCTAGCAAACTCATCTAGTACTATTTTAAAATCAACCTTTTCATAAGAAAATTCTATTACGTTTTCATTTAATTCAATTTCGTTTGTTATATTATTAACGCTACATATAGAATAAAAAAAACAAGTCTTTTTATCACAATTTGTAATTTCTAAAAAAATACTGGATAAATTATTTTCCGTATCATGTGATGTTTGAAAATCAGGTGATTTCAAGCATTGTGAATAAACTGCTGTTATTCCCCTTTTTATTAATTTTCCATTTGTATCTGAACTTTTTTCTAATTCGTCTACAATTACAACTGTATAATCGTTTTCTAAAAGAGGTGTGATATATTTAGATAGATATGTTTTAGTAAATCCTGCAAAGTTAGGATGACTTCTTGTACTCTTTTCTGTTTTATTCTTTTTTGAATAAGCTATATTTAAAATATCTGCAACAATATCAGCATTTCCAAGTTTTTCAGTTTCTACTTTATAAATTTCATAAAATGTTCCAACTTGCATAAGAACAACAGTTCTTTGACCATATTTTTCTATACATTCTATGTATATTTTAAAATATTCGTCAATCATAGAATGTACCTTACGACAAGGTATCATTGTCTTTTTTTATTTAGACTACTTGCATAGTAATTTACTTTATTTTTAAATTAAATTACTAATCTTTATCTGTTAGAGTCCTTTTATTTTCTTTAATTTACATTAGAAGAAATATGAATAGCGGTAATATCTCTTTTTCCTATAGTTTCAATCATTTCTACTACCACAACAGTATATTTTCTACTTAAATAATCTGGTATTGTTTTGTATAATTTATCTTTTTTTATAGTATAAGCTGGATTAAACAATCTATCCAATAATCTTACTTCAATATTTTCTTTGTCAATATAATATAGTATACAACATTTTTCTCCATACGTATCAATACAATGTTTATCAAAATTATCATTCTGATAATTATAAATAGTACTAGGTAAATTTATACTGTATTTACCTATACTATTTACATAACTATAATTATACATAGTTTCCATAAGATTATAAAGTATTATATAATTTTACTTTAAACATAATCTTTTTTTTTTAAATTAAATAACAAAAAAATATTTGATAAATTTATTATAATTATTTTTTTTATTTGCTACTTGTATAATAAGATTTTTATGAACCAAATTAATAATACAACTAATATGATTGAAGCTCAACTTGATCAACCATTGTCCAATCCTTATATAATGGCAATTTTGAAAGTTTCATTAGCATTATACGCTGCTCAAATTGCTCCAAGACCTCCAGCTTATGTTCAAGATTTTTTTAAAAATACATATGCTAAAATTGGTTTAATCTCTTTAATTGTTTATATTAGTGAAAAAGATTTACAATTAGCACTATTAATTGCTCTTATTTTTGTATTAGGAAGCAACTTTTTATCTGGAAGAGATATTCTAGAATCATTCCAGTCATTCTCTGGAAAAGAAGTTGCAGAGTATTCTAAAACATACGATGCTACTAATAAAATGCAATTATTAGAAAGCAAAAGTGATATCTTTCCAGGATGTGAAAATATTACAATGAAAGATTTACAAGCTATTTTTGATGGAGATATTACTCAATTCTCAAAAGCTGTAAATCATTCATTTAAACAATTAGTTGCTTCAGCAAAAGATAAATCATCAAGAGATAGAATTATTGCTATTGGACGATATGCTGGATTATCTGATAATATGACATTTGAAGATCCTGATACTGCACCATATTTAGCAACACTTTTAGTTAATTATGGATTTAATCTTAATGATAAATGCAAACCACCTTCTGATTAAAATCTTATTTATTATTTATTATTAATTTATCAAAAAAAAAATGAAAAAACATAATTCTTATTTTTTTTTTAATGTACACTGGGATCTGGTCCAATAATAGAAATTACGGGTTAGGAGATATAGTTTTGATTTATTCTAAAGATTATTTTATATGTAGTAAAAAACATATATCTAATAATTTAACATTTCCTAGTAAAGAAGATATTTATTGGATACAAATATCAACTTTATTTTTAAATAATTTATCTCGATCTAACTATAATATATTACCAACTATATTTGAAGAAGATTCACAAATAAATGTAAAAAGAAAAAGAAATCAAAATGATACATATGCAAAATATAAAAAACACAAAATAAACATAACAGAAGAAGAAGATGAATTTATTATACAAATAGAAAAAAATCATACAGAAGAAAATAATCATACAGATCATACAGAAGAAAATAACGAAAATAATGAACATAATGAAAAAGATAATCAATATTATATCCAATACGATGATCCATATTATATACATTACAACGAACAATTTAACCAACAAAATGAACAACAAAATGAACAAAACGAACAATGCGATGAACAACTTGACGAAAAACGCGAAGAACAACTTGACAAACAATTGCAATTCAAAAGAAAATTAGAATCATTAGAAAATGAAATTAAAGAAAATAAAAGGATAAAATTATATAACAATGAAGTTGATAATTTACGTGATGAAATTTTACTTATGAATATTGATATTAATACAAAAACATTTATATTAGATAAACATGATAACATACAAAAAATGCATGGAAGTGATTTTACAAAAGGTATGAATTGGTTAAAAACAGTATGTAATATTCCTTATGGTATATACAAACCATTGGATATTACAAAGAATGACTCTTCAGAAATAATTAAAGAATATTTTAAAAATATTAAATTAAAATTAGACGAATCTATTCATGGATTAGAAGAAGTTAAACAAGAAATTTTAGAATTTGTTGCTAGAAAAGTTACAAATCCAGAATCAAAAGGACATATCTTAGCTCTTTATGGAAATGCAGGTGTTGGTAAAAGTAAAATACTTAAAACATTAGGAAAAGCTTTAAATTTACCACTTTATCAAATTAATTTTGGTGGATTAAATGACGTATCTCTTTTGACTGGACATAGTGAAACATATATTGGATCAAAACCTGGAAAAATTGTAGAAATTTTACAAAATTCTAATTGTATGAATCCTATTATCTATTTTGACGAAATAGATAAAATAAGTGAAAATAAAGCTATTGAAATTTATGGAATTTTAACACATATCCTTGACGAAGAACAAAATAATCATTTTCAAGATAATTATCTTTCTAATGTTAATATAGATTTATCTAAAGTATTTTTTGTTTTAGCTTTTAATGATATTACAAAAATAGATAAAATTGTTTGCGATAGATTAAAAATTATATACATTGATCCACCTAAATTAGAAGATAAAATTACTATTTGTAGCGAAAAAATGATTCCTGAAATTTTAAAAACAATTAAAATTAAAGATAATTTAAATATTATTATTGATAAAGAAGTCATTGAATATATCATTGTTTCAAAAACACAGAATGAACAAGGTGTTAGACAATTACGTAAAAATATAGAAAAAATTGCAAATAGAATTAATTATGATATTCTACTCCAAAATAGTCATCATTTTAAATACGAAAGTGAAAGAGATATTATTATTACAAGAAGTTATGTAGATCTTGTTTTATTGTCACCTGATACTAATAAAGATTATCTACAAATGTACATTTAAGCTTTTTAAGAAAAAGCTTTACCAAAAATCTAAACTTTTAAAAAAAAGCTTTACACCAATTTTTGATTAAACTTTACACCAATTTTTGATTAAACTTTACACCAATTTTTGATTAAACTTTACACCAATTTTTGATTAAACTTTTTATTAAAAAGTTTATATTTTTGATTAAACTTTACATCAATTTTTGAAAGTTTATATTATTCAATAAATTTCATAAAAATAACAAATAATATTAAAACAAATCCAAAATAAACATATCTATCTTCTTTTAATAAAATTACTTGCAAATATTCAAACCAATTTTCATTTGGTGGTTTTATAAATAATTCATCTAAAAATCCAATAAAACTACTGGAAATCTTTTTACTTATGTCATTTATAGAATAATTATAAATATCATTTTTCTCATATGCTTTTTTAATTATTTCATTTGCCATATTATCTATCATTTCAAATTCTTGAATTTTTTGTTTATTTGGTATAAATGGATTTGTTGTTATATTACTACGTTCCATAGCCAATATATTTACAGGATTAGATATTGCTTGTACGTTTGATGTATTTACTAATTGTAAAATAGAAGGATTTATTATAGTTGTTTCTTGTTTTTTTTCTTCATTTATTTGTATTTTTTGAGTGCTTTGTACAATTTGACGTAATTTGTTCATTTGCTCATTACGTTCCATTTCCTGCTTTTCTATTTCTTTCTCTCTTATTTGTTGTTTAGTTTCTTTAGTTTCTTCATTAATACTAACAATAGGCCTTGTAGCTATAGGTAACGGAGGTTCTTGTGGTTTTTGTGGTTGTTCTTGTGATTGTAGTTGTTCTTGTTTAGCTATTGGTGTTTGTTCTTTAGCTATTGGTGCTTGTTCTTTAGCTATTGGTACTTGTTGTTTAGTTGTAGATGTTTTATTTGATTCTAATGAATTACTTTTAACGATTATATCCATTAATGATAAAGGTATAATATTTTTTGGTATTATTTGAATATTTTCATTAGGTGATATTAAATTATTATATCCTTGTATAAATGGTAAGATTTCCTGATTTTTATCTTTAATTTCTTTTATAATTTCAAAAGGAAAGTTGTTATTTATACTCATATATATATATAAATGTAATTTAATTATTCCTAATTAAAATTAATTATTACTTTTTTTAAATTTAAATTCGTTCTTACTATAGATATTAAATATTTTATATAATATATACAAAATATGCAATATAAACAAAAATATCACTGGGGTCCGTATCTTTGGTCATTCATTCACACTATATCAATTTACAATGGTAGTAATATTTTAGAATATAACATTCATGTAAAAAACATACTTGAATCAATCGCGTATATTATTCCTTGTCCAACATGTGTAAATACTTATAAAGACTTTTTGATTACATTGGAAGATAAAGATTTATCAAAACACATGGTACTTTTTTACTGGTCAGTAGATTTACATAATTTAATTAATAGTAAATTAAATAAAACACAATTATCATATAGTGATGCATTATTGTTATGGACTACAAGAGAATCTAATTAATATAAATTATCTAAAATATCATTTTCTACATTTTCATCACCATTTTCATCACCGTTTTCATCACCGTTTTCATTACCTTCTATTTTAATAGATTGTAAATTAATTTCTTCTGTAAACGTAGGCCTATTGTCAACAGCGTTGGTAAAGGTACCTTGCTGTATATCAACAGCGTTGGTAAAGGTACCTTGCTGTATATCAACAGCGTTGGTAAAGGTACCTTGCTGTATATCAACAGCGTTGGTAAAGGTACCTTGCTGTCTATATAAAGGAGAATTTAATTTGTTATTATTTTTAAATGATGATTCTCCATTACTTTTTGAAATTGATTCATTGTCAAATGATCCAGGAATTTCCTGAGGTATAGAATTATAATAAATACCATTCTGTACATGTGTTAATTTTTGAGAGAAATCTTTAATAATAGTATTTATTTTAAGAAGAATTATATCAATTTGAGAAACAATATTTGGATCGTTTTGATATGTAAATTTTAAATTTTCAATACCGCATTTTGCAGAATCTATTTCTTTTAATAATAAATCTATACATTCGCAATTTTTTGCATATTCGTTACTTTGATAGTATATTTTATTCGTATACTTGGAGTTGATAATGTGATTTAATATCTCAATACATTCTGATACGACACTGTTAATTTCAAATATAGCTTGTTTTCTAGAATCATTTGTAATAAATCTTTTAAATGATTGATAAAACGCGTCGTTTTCTAACGAAATAATACCATCAAAACTACGTGCAATTCTTCCATTTTTCTGTATTTTACTTATTATTTTCAAGTTAATTAAAAGTTTATCTGGTATCATACTTTATTATTAGAAAATAAATTCCTTTTTAAACAATAACGAATAAAATCTAGACTTTAATTACACTTTACAAATTTTAATTAAATTTTGTAAATTTCATTTTAATGTCATTTAATATATCATTTTGTAATACAGAACCCAGGGCTTTTCTAACAGAATCTTTATTTAATTCTTTACATATGTCATTTACAGTATCAATATCATAATCATCATCATTTTTATAATGTTTTATATATTGTTTTAATTTTGTTTTTAAAATCTCTAAAATAGGATCTGTTAATAATTCACAAGAGTCTTTTAAATTTTTAACAACATTTATTAAATTACCATCAGAATCCTGTACTAACGAATTATATGTAGGTGGATTTTTTTTAACATATTTTACGGAATGATTTTGTGGTTGATTTTTATTACAAATAATGTCTTTTATATAATTACCTAATAACAAATTTAATTTTGGATAATTGTATTTATCAACCATTTCTTTCATTTTACTTGGTTCTATAAAAGTAGTATCTAAATTATTTATATGATTTACAATTTCTATACGTTCTATATGTATATTATTTATATTGTTTATAGTACATTTTTCATTATATGTATTAATATTACTTTTAATATTGTTCTTTGTTAACATGTTATGAATATCTAATGCGTTCATTTTTTTAAAGGATTCACACCTGTTTTCTTTTAAATGTCTATCCAATGTAAATTTTCTTTGAAATGAATTTTTACAAAAATAACATTTTAAATCTATATTATCTTTTTCTTTCATTTCTATATATTATTATATTGTATTATGATATTATTTTTTAATAAAAATACTAAAATATAAAATAAAAATATAATCTAAAAACTTTTTAAAAAAATAAAATAAAAAAAATATAAAAATATAAAATTTTCTATGAATTCTAAAATATATGTCTCTAAAAAAAAATACTCTTTTTTTTATTTTGCACCACCAACGTCCTTTTTTAAAGAATGTTAAACATGGTTTAAAAATATACATTTATTTTTAAAAATAATAAATCATGGTTTAATCACTTGGTGCAAAATTTTTTAAATTAAACCATAAAAACAAAAATATCTGGTGTATAAATATTTATACATTACATGGTCTTAAACAATGTTTTTATTCTTATCTTTGTCATAAATCCAAAATTCGAAATTAAAACCATATTTTTAATACAATTATTTTAGTTTATAAATTTTATTTATATTAAATGATATATTTTAGATAATGAATGAAATTGTAGAATTTAGTAGACCAAGTTGGGATGAATACTTTGTTTCTATTTCTTTATTAACAAAAAATAGAAGTAATTGTATTAAAAGAAAGGTTGGATGTATTATAGTAAAAGATAATAGAATTCTTTCTTTAGGTTACAATGGGACTCCAATTAATACAAAAAATTGTTATGAAGGTGGTTGTAAAAGATGTTTTGATCAATATAATAAAAAAGATAAAAAAGATATTTCCGGAAAGGCTTTAGATTTGTGCATGTGTTTACATGCTGAAGAAAATGCATTATTGTTTATTAATAAAAATGACCTAGTAGATTCAACAATGTATGTTACATTAATACCATGTATTGGATGTGTTAAAAAAATATTGCAATGTAAAATAAAAAGAATTGTGTATATTGAAAATTATTCACCTGAAATTGATAATTTAAGCAAAAAAATATTAAAAGAAAATAACATAATTCTTTTAAAATGGGGAGATGAAAAATGTTGAAAAAATTGAATAAAGATATATTTATTAATATAAATAATATGAATTCTATAAGTAATAGTCTAAGTAACAGTAAAGATACCTTGCCGTATAGTAAAGATACCTTGCCGTATATCAACAGCGTTGGTAAAGGTACATTACAGATACCCCATTCATCTATTAGACAAAATGTATCATTACCTTCTTCAACTAAAAAATCATTATTACAAAAAATAGATATTTTAAAAAATGAGATTGAATGTTTAGTTAAATTAAACAAAACACAAATTACAAATGAAGAACGTAAAAAGAATGTGAATTTAAAGCAACAAAAAATGACTGAATTAAAAAAATCAAATGAAGATCTCAAGATAATTTATAGAAATGAAAGATTAGAATCAATCAAAAATAATAGAATACTTGCTGTTCAAAAGACTATGGATAATTTAGATTTTAGATCTGCAAAACAAAAGAAAAATGATAGTGAAGCTATGGATCGTGCTAAAAAAGCAAAAGAACAAAGAGAACTATTAAGAAAAACGTATATAGAATCTAAAGAAGTAGAAAAAATTTATTTAGAAAAAGATTCTAAATTATTACCAGGAAATTTATTTTTAAATGAGAATATAATAAAAAAATATGGCTTATGCCCATTTATTAATATAAATGAAGATTCTGAAAATATTTATACTAAAAGATTAGAATGGTTAACATCGAGAGATGATAATGGAACGTATTATTATAAATTATACAAAGATTTTTTTGAACGTGAATCGATAAATATATTAGAGCAAACGAAACAAAATATAGAAGATTCGATTGAAGAATTTATTAAAAAAATACTTTCAGAGTCTCAAATAGAAATATATAATGACAGTATTACATTTTTAAAAGAATACATTGCATGTCATATTAAATCAAAACGCATAAAAGAACGTTATAAAGGTTTTATAAATAACATGTCAATATTATATTCAGAAACATCTTTATTATTACACGAATATTTATCTTTTAAATATAATATTCATATAGTAATTAATGATATATATAATCAAAAATCTAGTATACAAGATGAACATTCTAAAAAAACAGAACAAATGTATAAAGTATTATATATAGAAGAATTTGATAAATTAGTATATAAATATGATGATACTATTAAATCTCTTGAACAAAATATAAAATTTGTAAATAATACAATCATTAATTTAAATAGTAATTTATATTCTTATTTAACAGACAATGAAGATTTCTTAAAACAAATAGGTATATTACATGTAAAAAATAAATCTAATCAAAAAGAAGTAATAATCAAGAGAGAAGGAAAATATTTTAAAAAATGGACTTCTTTATCAAATGAAGAACGTTTAGAAAGATTTTTAGATTTTTCAAAATATTTTGTAACTAAAAATATACAATTAGAAAGTTCAGAAGAAATGGTATCTAAATTATATAATTTATTAAAAGATAATTTTCTTCAAAAAAAGATAGTATATCGTAATTGTATTTGGAATATAAAATTAGGTATTATTGAAAATGTGAAAATTTTAATATATAATAATGATACTAATGAATTTATATTAAATAATACAACTGAAAATAATACAACTGAAAATAATACAACTGAAACATCACGACAAGGTGTTAAAAAAATTTCAACAAAAACAATTATTACAAAACATGTTGAAAAAATTATTAACGAAGAATTACTTTATTTTATTGTAAAAAAATTAAAAGATTTAGATAAATTTGATAAAGAAACAGATTTAGATAAATTTGATAAAGAAGATGTAAATACAATTAATCAAAAAAATAAAGAAGATTTTATTGATAATATTAAGGAAAAGTTATGTGTTAAAAAAATAAATAAAAACGACAAGGAAATTATTTATAAAACATATGATAATATTTATGAAATTATTGCTAATAATAAAAAATAAGACAAGTACGTTAAAAAGAGAATTTCAAACTATAAATTATTTATAAATAAGATCAAGATTTATAAATAATGGGTGCAATTTCATTTTTATTATATAACATGTCTAAACCACCGATAAATATAGATTATATAAATTCATTTATGAAAATGAAAAGGAGAGGAGAAGATGATACTCAATTACTTGTAGAAAATACACCTATTATTAATACTATTAATACTCAACAAATTAGCTCTATTTTAAGTAAACGTGAAATAAAGGAATACAAACAGATAACTTATAATTATGGATATCATAGAATGAGTATAAATGATATATCAGAAGATGGTTCACAACCTTTTGAAGATCCTATTTTACATAAAATAAGTTCTTATCCAGAATTAAGAATTCGTCCTAAAAGAAAATTATTATGCAATGGAGAAATTTACAATTATAATGATCTTGTTCAAAGCGAAAATTTTACCGATAAAGACTTGCAATCAGAATCAGACTGTGAAGTAATTTTACCATTATATATTAAATGTGCTGAAAAAGAACAAAACTCAGAAAAAGGTCTTGTTGAATGTTTAAAAAAGATAAATGGAGAATATTCATTTGTCTTGACTGAAAATACAACAACTTTTAATTTAAAAAATATAAATGTCTTTGTTGCAAGAGATCTTTTTGGTACTCGACCATTATATATGGTTAAATATTCTCCTACAAATCTAAATAATCTAAATAATATAAATAATCTAAATAATCTAAATAATAAAAACAATACATCTGAAATGTTTTATTTGTTTACAACAGAACTTAAAGGTATCCCAAAAGAATTATTTAATAATCCAGATTATATAATAACTGAAATACCACCTGGATGTTATTGGTCTTTTAATAATATTATATCAAATACCTTTACTGATGAATTTATCCCTTATTATGATTTGTCATTTTATTCAAAATTATCGAATTGTATATATAATAAACCAAACCCTGATACATTATCAAATATTTATCTAAATATTAATCAAATTGCAACAAAAAGTGTAATTGAAAGATATAATATGTCTGATAGAAAAGTAGGTGTATTATTAAGTGGAGGTTTTGATAGTTGTATTATTGTCACTATATTAATAAAATATTTGGTTGAAAATGGATTTAACGATGTATTATCTGTATTTACAATTGGAGATTTAGATAACGATGATGTTATAAATGCAAAAAATCATGTATTATATTTAGAAAAAACGTTTAATCTTACAATACGTCATCATATTGTAACTATTGCAGATTATAAATTAATTTTACCAGAAATTAACAATATTATAGAAGCATTAGAAACATATGATTCAATTACAATTAGAAAAAGTATACCTTTATACTATTTATTAAAATATATTAAAGAAAAATGTGATATTAAGATTTTACTTTCAGGTGAAGGATTAGATGAATGCTGCGGATATGATGAATTATTTAAATTAAATGATCAGGAATTTAGAGAAAAAAGTATTAATCTTCTTTTTAATTTACACAAATATGATTTGTTACGATCAGACAAATTATCTGGATATTTTGGTTTAGAAATGAGATATCCTTTTCTTTCTAAAGATTTTATAGAATTTATACTTTCTATTCACCCTAGTTTACAAAGACCTCAAATGTCAGGATATTCAAAAGTTCCAATAGAAAAATATATTATACGTAAATCATTTGAGAATGAAAAAATAGAAAAAGATATTTTATGGAATTCTAGAAAGGATATTTCTAATAGTTTCAATACTCTTTCTTATTTTTTAAAATCTTATTTTTCACAAATTATTACAGATATAGAATTTACTAATTATATAGAAAGTGATAAAGGAGTAATTCCTAATTCAAAAGAAGAAATGTATTATAAAAAGACATTTAATATGTTATTTCCCAACATGGAGAATATTATTAATGGTTATTGGAATTCTTTATTTTAAGTCGTTTAAAAGATCTTATTTTTTTATTGATTTTGTATATTAATGGATAAATTAACTGATTTTTTAACTGTTTTTTTTGTAAATAACAGTGTAAAAGAAAATGATACAAAACGCGTTAAAAAAGATAAAAATGACAATATTAGAAAATCAGAAATTATACCTACACAAACGATATCAAGTAATCAAAATATTTCTAATAATATACCGTTAAAAATAGGAAAAAAAACAGAAACAGAAATAGAAACGCCAATTAAAAAAGTGTCTATTAAAAAAGCGTCTATTAAAAAAGCGTCTGTTAAAAAAGCGTCTATTAAAAAAGCGTCTGTTAAAAAAGCGTCTATTAAAAAAGCGTCTATTAAAAAATCGTCGGTTAAAAAAGCGTCGATTAAAGCGTCTATTAAAAAATCGTCTAACCAACAAGAAAATGACAATACATTTACATCTTCTGACAATGACAATACATTTACATCTTCTGAAAATGACAATACAGAACTTTTCACTAAATCTAATAGTAATAGTTCTAGTGAAAATAAAGAAAATACAGATAATTTAGAAAAGAATTTATTATCTTCTTTATCATTTTCAAGTTATAATAAAGAAATAGATAAAAAAGAAATAGATAAAAAAGAAATAGAAGGGATAGAAGAAATAGATAAAGAAGAAATAGATAATGTGTTATTAAAAAAATATATATTAAAACCTTCTGAATTTTATAAAAAAAATATATTAATAGCAAACGATGATAAAAAAAATAATTTTGATATAACAAATGATATTTTATATAAACTAAGTCTTTTAAAAGACATTGATAATATATATAGCAAAGATATATATATTTTTACAGCAAATGATAATAGAAAAATGTTTAAACAAATGTTATTAGATAATCCATATTTATACTTTATAGATTTTCATGTCAAACAAAATATCGATAAGAATATTTTAAAAGAAAATAATAAAGAAGATAACAAAGAAGATAATAAAAGAATTATTTGTATTATTGATACTGATATTTTAAAAAATATAGATGATTTACAAGATTTTATAAATCCTCAAATACATCTTATTTTACTAACTCTAGAAACCAATAAAATAATGGATTATTATAATAAGATAGGTAATAAACGTCTTCTTATTCATAAACAAAACAAATTAAAATCTTTACAAAAAAGATTTTTTAAATACGTTATATCAAATATAGATAAAAAGATGCCTTTTGATGATTATTATAATAGAATAAATGATGAAAACATGGATCTCAAGTATATTATTTTAAAAGAAGATGAATTAAGATACAATTAAACCATATCTGACCAATTTACATTTTCATCTAAATACTGATTTACTATTGCTTTTCCTTTTTTTTTAAATTGAAGATAAAGTACACCATCTACTAATTCTAAATTATTAATATTAAAATAAAATTGTTCAACTATTTCTGGTAATTTAACTCTTCTAATAAAATTACCATATTTTGTTTCACTATAAATAATTTTATCTGTTTCTGACAAATCAGACATTAAAAGAGAATTTCTTACTCCTGAAATTAATACAATTTGTTGTTCTTTAAGTTGAACTTTAATTGTATCTTTTTGTACACCTGGTAATTCAATTCTAACTTTAAACGAGTCATCAGAAGAAATCAAATCAACTTTTGGACTATATATTTGTCTTTGTAAATTTTTAACGTCATTTTCTAATTTTTCATAATTGTTATGTTTTTTCTTAACAATTGTAAATTTACTTTCACTCATTTTTATTCTTTTTTATTTTATAATTATTTTTATTTTTAAATTCATTTTAAATTCATTTTAAGATCTGAATCTAACAATTAAATTATTTAACAAAATCTCCATCTATGTCCACATTTATAACAATAACAAAATTTGGTAGTAGGTTCATCAGCACTTCTTGTTTGACGTTCATTATATTCTGTTTTATAACTAAAACACTTTCCGCATTTAAATAATCCATTTGGTCTATCTTCTATATTAATAGTATATATAATATCTTCGTCGTCTTTTGAAATACTTTTTTTAATTTCATCCCAACGTTCTGGAAATAAAAGATCTGGACTAAATGAAGCTATTTCATATTCAGTATGTTGTTTATAAAATAATTTCGTAATTAATTCTTTATTTTTCATAAAACTTTCTGGATTTAAATTATTATATATTAATACAGATCTATTTATGTAAATATTTTTAAAAACTTCATTCCAAGTTTCATTAAAAACTTTTTTTTTATATAACATTAAAGAATGATTAAATATACCACGTTCAAGATTCAAGGCCATTTTTTGTATTTCATTTAAACTAGTTTCTTTTATATTTTTTTCCAGTGATATCTTTGCATTATGATCTATTAATTTATAAAATTGTTCATAAACTCTTTTCCTTTTAGGATGTTTTGGTATAAAATCATCCAATTCATCTATAGAGTCGTCGTCTTGCTGTTTATCTACAGAGTCGTTATTACTTTCATTCATTTATTTAATAATAATCTTTTTTGAAATATTTTTAATTTTTTTTATTATATTTTATTATATTTTATTTTATTATATTTTATTATATTTTATTTTATTATATTTTATTATATTTTATTTTATTATATTTTATTATATTTTATTTTATTATATTTTATTATATTTTATTATATTTTATTTTATTTATTTTTTGATAAAACTTTTTTTTAAAAAGTTTAATTTAATTTAAACATAAAGTTTTTTAATATTAAAAATGACAGAAAGGATTTTTGAAATTAAAACTTTAAAAAGTGTCATTATTAAAAATTTATTTGAAGTCATAAAACCTTATATTAAAGAAACTAATATTTTAATTAACAAGGATTGTATTAAAATTTCAACTTTAGATGTCTCGAAAGTATCTTTGACATATGTAAAATTAGATGCAAATAAATTTGAAAGTTATAAATGTGACAAACCTGTAATTTTAGGAATTGACACAAATACTTTTTTCAAAACTATTAAATCTGCAAATAGAAGAGAAACAATTACTTTATATATGAATAAAGATGAAGAAGATAAATTAGGTATTGAATTAGCAGATCCATTTATGGGTAAAGTAAAGGATTATAAAATTCCATTATTATCATTAGACGATAAAGTAATTAATGTATCAGATATTATGTTTGATTATGTAATTAATATGCCTTCTGTTCAATTTCAACAAATTATTAAAGATATTCAATTATTAGAAGGAAAAGTTGTTGAAATAAAAAGTATAGGAAAACAACTTATTTTTAGTTGCGATGATGGTTTAGCAGATTTTAAAACTGCTATTAGCGAAATAGATGATAAATTAAACAAAGATCAAAAAACACTTTTACAACAAAATGGAGAAGATATTCGTTCTATTAAATTTGAGAAAACAAATGATAAAATTGTACAAGGAAAATTTAAATTAAGTCATCTTATGAATTTTATAAAGGCGTCTCATTTATGTGAAAATATGAATATATTACTTACAAATGACAAACCATTAATTTTAGAATATTTTGTTGCAGATCTTGGGATACTCCGGTTCCTTTTAGTAAGTCACCTAGGTCAAGATTAAAAGACATTCTTAATAAAAATAGTAATAAAATTATTAAATACAAGAAAAATAGATTAGACTACGACTATGAATTATGGATTATTGATAAAACAAAAATCATATACGAGATTTAAAAAAAATGAATATATAAAAGTCTATATAAACGTATATAAAAGTCTATTTAAACGTATATAAAAGTCTATTTAAACGTATATAAAAGTCTATTTAAACGTATATAAAAGTCTATTTAAACGTATATAAAAGTCTATTTAAACGTATATAAAAGTCTATTATTTTTTTGGTTACTTTTTTTTAAAAAAAGTATATTTGTTTAAAAACAACATTTATATTATTATTATAATTTAAATGGAACAAGAAAATAAATCAAAATCTTCATCCGAAAAGGTTGATGATAAATTATCATTATCTTCTTCTTCTTCTTTAAAATCTTCAAAAAAACAAAAATCATCAAAAGCTCAGTTAGAATCTGAAGATATTTCTTTATCGCAATTAGAATTAATGGCAAATAAAAAGAAAATTAAATCAATTGAAGATATATCTATTATATCAAAGAAATCTCCAACAGTAAAGAGACAACAAGAAGAAGATTTCTTAAAAAAATCTGTTAAATCATCTAAATCAAGTAGCTCTTCTAGTAGTTCATCTGATGATTCTAAACAAAAACGTAGAAAAGAAAAATTAGTTTCAAGAGAAAATCAAAATGATGCTATAAGAAAAGAGAAAAGTGAATTTTTATATAAATTTAATAAACTAAATGTAAAAGGAAAATGGAGTTCTTTACGTCTAGATATGAATTGTACACTAGATGAAATTAGAAATGAATTTGAAAGAATCAAGAGTGAAATTTCTAGTGAAAGAAACGTTGCATTTTTCAAAAGAATGTTACTATTAGGTGTACAAGGTATTGAAATGTTAAATACCAAATTTGATCCAGTTGGAGTTGATTTAGATGGATGGAGTGAAGCTATGGGATATTCTATGGAAAATCAAGAATACGATGAAGTTATGGCTGAACTATATGAAAAATATAAAGGAAGAGGACAAATGTCACCAGAACTTAGATTTATATTTATGATTTTTAGTTCAGCTACAATGTTTACTATTTCTAAAAAAATATCAAAATTAGATACAAATAGTGCAATAACTTCTTTATTAGGAGGTTTAATGAATAAAGCTCCTACACAACAAACTAATAATCAACAAACTAATAATCAACAAACTAATAATCAACAACAACAGCAACAATATCAACAACAACAATACCAACAACAACAACAACAATATCAACAACAAATGTATAACCAACAACAACAACAACAATATCAACAACGTCAACAAACAAATATTCAACCAAATATCCAAGCAAATTTTTTTCAAAGAGCAAGTGAATCTGTTATACCAAATGCTTCAGATTTAAGAAATCAAACTGAAACATCAGAAGATGCTTTACCATCAAAAATGAATGCTCCAAATACAAATTATATTTCCCCAGATGGAATTGATATAGATAATATTTTAAAAACAATGAATGAGAGAAAAAAAGAAAAAGAGATAAGTAAAAAGGAAATTACAGAAACATCTGATGATATTTTTAAAAATATTCCTATAAATATGCAAAAAAAGAGAGGAAGACCAAAAAAAGGTAACGTAATGAAAATGTAATTAAATTAATATATAAAATATAAGTATAATATATAATAATGTCAGAACCAATAGATAAAGTTTTATATAATAAGGTAAAAAAAAAAGCTGATGAAAAATTTCAATCAAAAACTGGTATTTATAAATCAAGTTGGATAGTTAAAGAATATAAACGTCTAGGGGGAAAATATAAAGGTAAGAAGAGTAACAAAAAGGGAATATTAAGATGGTATAAAGAAAAATGGATTGATTTAAATAGACCTATTAAAAATAAAAGCGGTAAGGTAATTGGTTACAAATCATGTGGTAGAAAAAGTGTTAATTCTAAATTAAAATATCCTTTATGTAGACCATCTAAACGCATTACTTCTAAAACACCAAAAACTTTTAAAGAAATTGGTAAAAAAAGTATAGATCTAGCTAAAAAAAGAAAAGCTAAAGTAAAAGGGTCATTTAATATTACATTTAATACAAAAAAGAGTATTAGAAAATATAAAAAAAAGAGTGCTAAAAAGAGTATTAGAAAATATAAAAAAAAGAGTGCTAAAAAGAGTATTAGAAAATATAAAAAAAAGAGTGCTAAAAAGAGTGCTAAAAAGAGTATTAAAAAGAGTATTAAAAAGAGTATTAAAAAGAGTATTAAAAAGAGTATTAAAAAGAGTATTAAAAAGAGTATTAAAAAGAGTTATTAAAGAAATTCTATAATTTTATCATTTGTATTTTTTGTATTATTCTTTTTTTTAATTCTTTCATCAACTAATGTAAAAACTGTTTTTGTTAAAAATGCTCCTGTGATTGTAGTAGTTGGTATGTCGGATAATATAGCTCCATATACCATTAATATATAAAAAAACGTAAATTTGATAATATTTTCTATTGTCGTGTCATTTGTCAATGTTATTTGTAAATATAAAAAAGCTATAAATGCTCCTTTAATTATTTCACTTATAAATTTATCAAACATCTATTATTATATATAAAGATAATAATAATTTTTAATTTGGAAATTTTTTTTTCAAAGTAATATTTAATAAGGTATGAGTTATTCATATATAAAAAGTGTTTTTCCAAATTTTGAAAATTCAAATAAAGTATATGATGAATCTTTATATAGTAATTTACAAGAATCGCAAGTACAACAACAAACACAACAACAAGCACCTTTACAGGAAGTTAAACAAGAACAGCAAATAGTTTATCCGCAAATATCTAATAGTAATAATGTAGGAGATTTTGCGAGTAATACATTTGAAAAAAACCAGGTGCAAAATAATTTAAGATATTATAATATACCTATATCTGATGAAGTTAAAAATATCGAATATAATAATGAAAACAAATACAAACCATATAACATCAAAGAAAATGAATACGGAATGGATTTAACTGAAAAAACAAAAGAAGTTAAATTAGAGAAATTAGAGAAGTTAGAGAAATTAGAGAAATTAGAGAAATTTGAAAATATTAATGAATTAGGATGTGATATTTATATAAAACACATATCCGAATGTCGTAAATGTAGAGAATTAGTTTCTCGTCAATTTAACATGTATGATAATGAGGAAGTAATGGAAGTAATATCTTATTTAATATTTGGCCTTTTTATTTTGCTAGCAATTAATTCTATAAAAAATAATTAGTATAATTACGTATGTTAATAAATAATAATTTATTAAAATAAATTAAGAATAGACAATAAATAATGGATTTTGATGAAAATGATCTATTAAATAGTAATAGTTTTATATCAGAACCTGATTTAACAAATGAAGTTCAATCAGATTTTAATAACGAATTTAAAAATTATTATAAAAATGAACAGCAAATAAGTGAAAAAAGAAAATTAAAAGAAAGTCTTGATAGATTATCTATTAGAAGTGTTCGATTAGAAGAAGATACTGATGATCAAAGTATTATGAATACTAATCGTTTTGGTGTGACAGCTTCTTTAAAAAGTTTACAAAGTGGAGGTAATCAACAACAAAATAGAAAAACAAAAGAAATTTTAACTTATATAAGTATTGATTCAAGAGATCGTGATAAATTGTTATATAAAAAACCAAGTTATTTTAAAATATTTTTAGGAAAGACTTTTTATAATGTAAAAACAATTCGTTTATCTAGTATAGAATTTCCGAATACAAATGCTGTAATAAACACATCTAATCATCATATTTATTGGAGAAACCAAGAAGATATTGTAAATGACACTTTAAATGCTATTACAAAAACATATCCAGAATATTCTGTTCAGTTACGTACAGGTAGTTATGTTTCTACTTCTTTACAATCAGAAATTGCTAATAAAGTTTCATTAGTAAAAAGAAAAGACAACTTGGGAAGTTTTCATTATTTTTTAGTATCATTGGATATTGATACAGATGTAGTTACATTTACTTCTCTTATATTAACACAATTAAGTAATAATTCTTTGCAAACTTCTGTAAATACTGGAATTATAGTAGTAACTGCACCAGATCATGGGTTTGTGTCTGGAGAAAATATATATTTAGTTGGTGCTCAAACATTAGCTGGTATACAAAGTAGTACTATAAACACAAAACAAAAGATCACTGTATTAAATCCAAATACATTTATATTTGAAGTAAATGTAAATGCTTCACAAACACTAACTGGTGGTGGAAATACGTTGAAAACTGGTAAAATTGCACCATTTCAACTTTTATTTGGAGAACATTCTACAACAATTGCTCAAAATATAGGTTATCCATTAGAAAATAGTTCAGAATTAATTAATACATATATAAAATCTATAACAAATTTATATCAAGCTATTATCACAACTACAACACCACATAATTTATCAAAAACAACAAATTTTTTAGGAAAAACATGTATTATGTATTCAAGTGGTGTTTCACCTAATATAGACGGAGCTCTTATTATTACAGATGTTGTATCAAGTACTTCTTTTTTAGCAAGTATTAATTCTAAATTAGTATTAGAAAGCTATAATTCTGGACAAGTTGTCTTTAATAGTATAACTTATAATATACAATCTATATCAAATTACAATACAGGCACTATTTTAGTTACAACACATACAATACATAATTATACATTATCAAATATAGGTACCGACATTACTTTATTAGAAACAAAAACTACACCTAATTTAGATGATACTTTTAAATTATTAAATGTATTTGATGATAAAAGTTTTGTAATAGGAGGTTCTCTTCCATCTGGAGGAGAAAGTATTAATAATGATATTGGTTCTAGTGGAAAAATCTCAAGATTTAAACCATTAACTACTTATACTATACATATATCAAATATTATTACTTCATCAAGTACTACTACATTACTTTGTCATAATCACAATTTGCAATTAGGAGATATTATAATGTTAAAAAATATAAAAACGTCACCACCTATAGCAAATATACCTTATACAATTTATGCAATTCCAAGTTCTAATAGTGTAGTAATAAACACAGCTATTAATACATTTAATACAGATACAATTTTAAATGAAACTGCTTATTTATCAACAGGTCTTTTTACAGTTTCTTTTCCAAGTCATAGCTTTAATAAAATTATTAGTATACAAAATACATCTGGTATTCCATCTAGTGGTTTAGGTTCTTTAATAAAAGTGCAAACACAATTACCACATAATTTTTCAAATAATCAATTAATACGTTTTAATCAAACAAATAGTACACCATCTATTGATAATAGTTATAATATTACTATAACTAGTCCTGATACATTTACAATTCCTTATTCATATCCTATTATTTCATCTGGTACATCTGGTATTATAGGTTTTGATCAAAAGTTTTATATATATAATTCTATTAATATAGGAGGTATATCAGAATTAAATATAAACTCGAAAGAATTTATGGTTAGAGATATTATTGACAAAGATACTTTTACATTTTATAATAATGGAGCGTTTGCTACATCCACTGAAAAAGGTGGAGGTAGTAATTTATATATAAGTAGTTTATTACATGGGTTTAATGGTCAACAAACAAATACAAAAAATAGTGTTTTAAATAGATCTATTAATTTGCAAGGAGAAAATTATTCATTTTTATGTTCACCTCAACTTTCTACAATGATGAATACTGGTAAAGTAAATAATGTATTTGCAAGAATATCATTATCAGAATCACCTGGAAGTATGGTATTTACTTTTTTAAGTAATCCTAAAAATTTTGATACTGTTCCATTAAATAGTTTAGAAGATTTAGAATTTTCTATAGTAAATTATGATGGAACAGAATATGAATTTAATGATCTGGATTATTCTTTTACATTAGAAATTACAGAAATTCAAGATGTTATTGACAACTTTAATCTTTCTAGTAAACGTGGTGTAATATAAGATTTTAGTCTTCTAAAATACAACACTTATCTAATAGACACGTATCATCTCTTTCATCTTTTTCAATTATTTCAATTTTCTTGTTACTTTTTATATATTCTATTTTAATATCATCATGTTCATCTAAATTAATACTATTATTTTCAAAAATTACATTTTTAAAATGTTGTTTATAAAATACCTTTCTACTATTTCCTTGTGCACGAAAAACTGAAAAGTTGTCTTGAAAATCTATTATCATAGGATTACGTTCAGTATGATCTTTTCTAAAAATTCTACCAACAATTTGTTCAATTTTAAAGTTTTCATTTTTTGTTGCATTTTTTAAATGTCCTATAAATTTTTTAGGAGTTGTTAAAATTAATGTATCTAGATCTTTTTCAGATACACCCTCTGAAAAAGCAGCATAAGTAGCTAAAATAACATCACACGCCTTGCTCTTTTCTAATTCTATAATTTTCATAGAACCTACAAATAATCCATATGTAAAAGAAACAGATGTATCTTTTTCTAATAAATTATAAAAATTTTCTAAATGATTACGACGATCACTTAGAACAAGTATTTTTCTATTTTCTTTTCTGCAATCTTTTATAATTTCTATAATTAATTTATTTCTTTTTTCCATTTTAACCAATTCAGTTAACATGCTTGTAAATTGAATAGTATTTTTACCAGTAAATTTATTCATTGTACATATTTCTTTATATTCTGTACTATCAATCTTTAGATTTTTTATAATAGGATTCATTCCTTTTCTTTCTGCACTTCCTTTATATATAATTTCTCCTATATGCCATTTAAATACATATTCACAACCATCTGATCTATTTGGTGTAGCAGATAATCCTATTGTGTATTTTGAACATAATTTAAATAATACTTTAGAAAATACACGACTTGATATATTATGTACCTCATCATAAATTGATATTGAAAAATCTTCAAATAAAGTATCAGGGTAATCAATTATTGATAAACTTTGCAACATTGCAATAACAATATCCTTATCTTTTACATCAATGTTTTTTTGACCTTGAATAATACCTACTCTTGCATCTGGTAAAAATGAAGCTATTTCATTTTGCCATTGTTTCATTAAAGGAATTTTATTTACTACTATAATAGCTTTCATCTTTAATTTAGATAACGCATATAATGCACAAAAAGTTTTACCAAATCCTGCGGCCAAAGATAAAATTCCTCCACCTTTTTCTTTACATGCTTTTAATAAAACGTTTACTGGTTCTATTTGTCTATCTAATAAAGTCCCTTTAAATACTATTTCATTTTCCCAACTTTTACCTATATAATTAGGTAAATATAGTTTAGGATCCCCATATTTTTCTATACCGTACATTTTTGGAATATATAATTTATTTTTCGTTTCTATATAAATAGGAAAAGATGGGTCATTTTTTACATTTACTATAAACTTGGAATCAGTTAAAGGTCTTGCTACTAAAATTTTTTTTAATTCTTTTATTTCAGAATCGTCTAATTCATTCTTTTTTAATACAAATCCTCTTTTACTTAAATACATTGAAATATTTTTATTAATATATCTTTTTTATTAATAAAATTAAATTATTCAATTACTTTTTAACCCATGGTGCATAATCTTCAAAAACAGGATTAGAACTCTTGCTTGCTACTGTAGAATATTCTACTTTACCCATATCATATCTTCTAATAGGAAAACATCCTTCGGCAGGTGCTGGTTCAGAAACAGAAACTTTTTGAGCAATTGATGCAATAGGAGCTCCAATAACTGGTGGTTCAGCTGCAGGCATAGCTGCAACAACTTCTTTAACAGCTTCAGTAATTACTTCTGGACTTGCTGCACCTGGTGTAACAGCTTCTTGAGCTAATATTTTTAAAGCATTTTCAGCTTCAGGTGAATCAATATTTGCGGCAGCAATATTTACAACATTTGAAACAGCTTGAGCAGAAGAAGCTTCAGGAGAAGCTGCAGCTTGTGCTAATAATTTAACTGCTTCTATAGAATCTTCTACCTTTGGACCTACTATAGGTGTTGGTATAGAAGATACTACTTCTTGAACAGCTTGAGCAACCATTTCAGTAGCTCCTGCTTCTGGTACAATAGCTTGTTGAGCTAACTGTTGTAAAGCTACAGCACCTTGTTCTGTAGTAACACTTGGAGCAACAATGTTTGTTATAGCTGCAATAGCTTGAGGAGAAGAAGCTTCTGGAGAAGAAGCTGCATTTGCTAGTACATTAATAGCTTGAATAGGTGTAGGTGCTGGTGCGAATGCTGCTGGTGATGATATAGAAGATACTATTTCTTGAACAGCTTGAGCAACTTTTTCAGGAGCTCCAGCTTCTGGTACAACAGCTTGTTGAGCCAACTGTTGTAAAGCTATAGCACCTTGTTCTGTAGTAATACTTGGAACAACAATGTTTGCTATAGCTGTAACAGCTTCAGGAGAAGCAGCTGATGGAGACGCAGCTGCATTTGCTAGTGCATTAACAGCTTCAGATGGTGTAGGTGCAAATTCTTGTGACTGTGATGGTGCAAATTCTTGTGACTGTGATGGTGCAAATTCTTGTGACTGTGATGGTGCTGAAATAGAAGATACTATTTCTTGAACAGCTTCAGCAACTATTTGTTGAGGTACTGGTCCTGGAGTAACAGCTTGTTGAGCTAATTGTTTCAAAGCATCTGCTCCTTCTTGTGTAGTAACATTAGCTGCAGCAATGTTTGTAATATCAGCAATAGTATTAGCAGGAATAGCTTCAGGTGAAGATGCTGCTTGAGCTAATACATTAACAGCTTCCATAGATTGACTTGGTGTTATAATAACTTTTGATTCTTCATTTTTTTGTTCTTCAGAAGCAATATTTTCTAAAAATTCCCATAATGGTTTCTTGTTTACTGCATTCATAGAAACCATAAAGGCAATAGCAATTAAAATAGAAGTAGAAGGACTAAATTGAGCTGTCCAAAGAATTAATGAAAAAATAAATAATTTAAAATATTGATTCTCAAACAAAGAAAGTACTTCAACTGGTAAAGATGGTGCTAATCTAGCTGAATATAAAACTAATACGAGATGTAAAACAGCTTTAAGATAAGCTGTTTTTTTAAATGGACTCATTGTTTTTTCAACAGTAGAATCTAAATCTTTTATATATTCCATAATAGTTATTATACATTAATAAAATAAAATAATTTTTTTAAAAAAAAAAAATGTATAAGATATTTTTAATTAAAAAATGAAATATATACACAAATATATACACAAATATATATATTTATGAAAAATTTTACTATATATGTAGATGAAAATAATAAAGAATATAATCTTATTATAGGTGAATCTAGAAAAGAAAATGATATTATTGTTAAATCAAGTAAACAGAATGATATTTGGTTTCATCTTGATAAATTTAGTGGACCACATTTTGTATTACAAACTAATGGAGATATTATACCAAAAAAATATTTTAATAAAATAGGAACTCTTTTTAAAGAGTATAAATCAAATTTGCCTAATAGATATTCTATTATTCATACAGAGATAAAAAACGTTAAACTTACAGATACATTAGGATTGGTTAATGTATCTAAAACTAAAAAAATAAACTTTTAAAAAAATACTTTTTTAAAAAAAAAGTAACCAAAAAACAAAGCTACGCTTGACAAAGTAACCAAAAAACAAAGCTACGCTTGACAAAGTAACCAAAAAACAAAGCTACGCTTGACAAAGTAACCAAAAAACAAAGCTACGCTTGACAAAGTAACCAAAAAACAAAGCTACGCTTGACAAAGTAACCAAAAAACAAAGCTACGCTTGACAAAGTAACCAAAAAAATACTTTTTAAAATTTTAAGCGTAGCTTTGTTTTTTGGTTACTTTTTTTTTAAAAAAGTATTTTTTAAAAAGTTTACATAAATTCCATTGTTAAAAACCCCTTGTTAATAATCAATACATTATATGAAATTGCAAAAACATACAATGTTAAATCTACATTATCATGTGGTAATTTTAAAAATAATGTAATATCATTAAATTTTGATGCATTTAAAGATCCAGTTGGCTGATTACCTTCTGGTTTAATACTAAAAGGCATGGTATAAATATATTTAGTAGGAATAACAGAATGAACATTATCTGGGAATACACTACGATAATAAAATTCAGGAAGACTATCAAAACGTAATTTACCATCTAATAATAAAGAAGCTTCCCTAATTAAAGGTTCATCATCAGGTGTTCTAGAATACACAAAATGATTATTGTTTTCTATATTATTATTTTCTACCGCAAAAAAAATAAATTCTTTACATGGATAATTAAATCTTAATTTACTATTATATACATCTGTATTATGTAATATTAAATCATCTCCATTATACTGTACTTGTTCTATAATATATTGATGTTTTACATCCAAAAATTTTTCTCTTATTACATCATCCAAAAATATATATTCAGCTATAATATTAGCATTTAATATAGGTATAGCTAATGGTTCGTCACCATCATAGTTTATACACTCTGAAAATTGTTTTAATTTAAAACTTATTTTAATATCTTGATAAGCCATGCAAAGTAATGGTAAAGAAAGATTATATTGTTTCGTAAACCAAAAATCCAAAGGAATAATCAAATCAACATATTTTTCAGCATTATATTTACTTGCAACATATGTATCAGATTTTAACAACATTAAATTTTTACCTACTTTTTTTGAAGTTGTTGTTAATTCATCCCATGCATTTAAAAATTGAGGATATAATTTGTCAACAATTTCTCCACCAATTTGTAATTCTATAAAATCATCAAATATTGCATATCCTAGAGTGTCAGTCCAAGATGCATATGTACCACCGTTTTTTACAATAGGTGGTAATCGCAAATGTAAATGTATTTTTGATAATAAATCACCTCTTTTAGGAATTTCACATGTAATTCTTTTACCAAATGTTACATTTTCATTAAAACCTAATTTAACTGTTTCGGTTGCAAAATTGACATAACGATAATAATTGTATTTAAAAATATTTATTTGAGGATCTGTTGTCAAAAAAATATCTTGCAAACCCACAGCCTGTAATTGTAAAAGACTTGGAGACATATATAAAAACTTATAAAAAAAATTACAATAATTAACGGTATAATATTATAAAAATTAATCTAATCTCCTTCTACGCCTTCGTAAACCATAATTTGTTGTGTTTAAATGCTGTTTTAATTCCGTAATTAATAAATCATTTAAAGAATAATCATTATTACATTTTTTATCTTTCTTTATAAAATCTTGATCATCACTTTTTATAAATTGGTCTCCTTGGTCTCTTTTTATAAATTGGTCTCCTTGGTCTCTTTTTATAAATTGGTCTCCTTGGTCTTGTATAAATGACGTGGGTATTTGTGTTGTAAAATTATTTGTTATTTTATTACACGTTGAACTAAATTGTTCATTAATTTCATATTTAAAATAATTAATTGGATTATATGGTAATGCTATAGATGATTCATTTGTTTGATTAGCAGAATTTTTTGTAAAAATATGATTAGGATTTTGAATCTCTTTATCTACCATTTCAATTGTTTCTGTTTGTGTAAAAGACTCTTTAGTAGAATTATTATTTTTTATAGATATAAAAGATAATGTATAAATTTTCATAGTATCAATTATATCTGTATTCCACACCCAACCCTTTTGTATATTTTTTTTTTCAATAAAAAGTTCACATAATTTATCTTCTATTATAACATTTTTAAATTCTAAAGACGTTTCTTTTTTTAAAAAATCAATACAATTCTTAAATCCAAATTCGTGTTTATTATCATATAAAGAGTATGTATTGTTAATATTATCTTTAATTAAAATTAAAAGACTAGTCATATAATATACAATGTATAAAATAAATTTTACAATTGGACTATTAGAGCTAATAAAAAAATTGAAATAACTTTTAAATAAATTAAATATCACAAAGAAATGAGTCTACCATTCTCAAAATACATATTACAATTTTCTAAAAATACAGAAAATGAACAAACACACTTATCTTTTAAAAATGGGAAATATAATATCCCAGACAATTACGCTGACGTTTTTTATAAACGTTATTACCAAGAAATGACCAATAAAGAAAAAAGAAATGACCTTTATTTGATTGAAAAAGTTTATAATACAAACTTTGCTTATTTTTTAGATTTAGAAATCCCGAAAAATGAATCGAATAATTTAAAAAAAATAGTTGACGATGATGTTAAAGAAATTATTATTAAAACTAAAACTGTATTGGAATCTTTATTTGTAAATCCAAAAACAGAATATGTTGTATCAAAAAGAAATGATAACTATCATATTAATTTTTACAATATTATTGTAAATAGCGCTATTGCTAAAACAATTACAAATGAAATCTTGAAAACTATTTCTATTAACTGTATTGATACATCCGTTTATAGAACTGGATTACGTTTACTTGGTTCTAAAAAATATAATAAATCAGTAAAAGAATCCTTTGAACAAGTTTATAAAATTTACAATATTGACAATAAAGAATTTAAGGAATTAGAAAATACAACATTTGAAGAATTTTTACAAACAACTGTTAGAAGAAAAACTATTATAGAATTATCCAAATTAAAAGAATCAGAAAAGACAAAGGAATTAATTAAAAACAATGAAACAAATAAAAATACTATTAAAGGTATCGATAATGATAAAATTAACTTGGAATTAAATCATCTTTTAAAATCATTAAAAACAGAAAATGAATGTATTCAAAATTTTGATACTACTATCCAAAAAATATACGCAAAACAAAATAAATTAGGTATGTTTTGTTATTATATTTCTATTAATGGCAAATATTGCCCATTTAAGATGAGAGAACATGCAAGAGAATCAAGTCCAATTTATTTTGAAATCAATCAATCAAAGATTTTTATTAGATGTAGAGATTCCGAATGTCTTCGTAGACAATTTCCTGATAACGGTATCTCTTTACCAGAATCATTTTCAAAAAATTATCCAAATACTTTTCTTAGTATGACTACAAAATACTGGCATTCTGAAATTAATGTAACTGAAGATATTAAAGAACATTTAGAAGCAAGTTTAAGTGGTTCACATTATCAAATTGCAAAAGCGATTTTTCATATTTATAAAAATCGTTTTAGAGTAGATGATATTAAAAATACAGAATGGTACGAATTTGAAGGAGTAAGATGGAAGAAAAGTCATCTTATGAATATTATTATTTCAGAAGATCTTCCTAAATATTATCGTTCAATTAAAGTTAGCGACACATCAATGCAATCTAAAAATTTACAAGACTTTTTAGTAAATACAGAAAGACTAGATGCAAATATGCGAAATCAAATGGTGGATAACATTATTACAAAATTAGAAAATGTTTCTTTTAAAAATAATATTATTTCACAATTAGTATATCTCTTTAAAACATATGATCCTGATTTTTATATTAATTTAGATTCTATTCCAAATCTTGTAGGATTTCGTAATGGTGTATATGATTTTGATAAAGGAGCATTTAGAGAGGGAATTCAATCAGATTGTATTACTTTCTCTACAGGATATGATTACATAGATTATGATGCTAATTGCCAACAAGTACAAGATATTTATGCATTTTTAAAACAAATAATTCCAAATAGAAAAGTATTGGAATATACACTAAAAGTATTAGGAAAATCATTAGTTGGAGCACCAGATGAAAGATTTTATATTTGGACAGGATTATCTGGAGCAAACGGTAAATCCACTTTGGTAAACTTTTTAGAAAATACTCTTGGAGAATACATTACTTCAGTTGATGTTTCCCTTCTTACAAATAAAAGAGCAGGTTCTGGAAATGCTTCTCCTGATGTTGTTAGACTTCGTGGAAAAAGAATCTTTACATTTCAAGAACCAGAACACGATGATAAATTACGTACAGGTATATTAAAACAATATACAGGAGGAGATACTATTATTGCTAGAGAACTATTTAAAGCCCCAATCACATTTAAACTTCAAGGTACCATGATTATGTGTTGTAATGATCTTCCTTCTGTAAGTTCTGTTGACGGTGGAACGTGGCGAAGAATCAGAGTTGTAGAATTCAAGTCGAGATTTTGTGATAATCCTGTAAAACCAAACGAATTTAGAATTGATCCAACTATTAAATATAAAATAAAATCATGGAGACCTTATTTCATGAGTATTCTTATACATTGGTACAATAAATTCCTCGAAGAAGGTATAAATGAACCAGATGAAGTAACAAAAGCTACTGCAAAATATAAAGTTGATAATGATAAATTTAATGAATTCTTTGATCAATCACTTGAAGAAAGTAATAATTCATTTGAATCAAATAAAGCCATTTATAGTCACTTTTCTAGTTGGTGGTCTAACAATTATCCTAATACTAGAATACCAGAAATTAAAGATCTTAGACGTGCAATGAAAATTAAATTTGGAAACGAAAAAGAACAAATCATAGATGGGTGTATGAATTATGGTTTCAATGTTAAAATAAAATATAGCAACAGAGGAGATATAATAGACGAAATAGAAGAAGATCTTTAAAAAAGATCTCAAAATCAAATGATTTAAAAGAGTTTTATTTAACAATTTTTTAACGATTTTTTTTTATAATATACTATTAATGAATAATACATCTATTTTTACAAATACAATTGAATCGTTAAATGAAAATATCGATGAAAATTTAGATGAAAGTTTAGATGAAAATTTATATGAAAATTTAGATGATGAAGAAATAGATGAAGAAATTTATGAAAATATAGATAAAGAAATAAATATTATAGAAAAAGAAAAAAATAAAATATCATATGAATGGGAATCTTTATCAGAAGATTGGATAGAAAAAATAGTATCAGATAAATTTTTTATAAAAACTGATTGTTGTACTATTTCTATAGAAAGTGCTTTATCAAATAGTGGTTTTAGAACATCTAAAAATACATTATGTAAATATATATCTAAATATATAAATAAATTAAGTATTTTAGAATTTTCGCAAATAATAAAAGAGTATAGATTAAAATATAAAAATTCTATAAATATAGGAAATTGGGATCCATATGTTATAACAAATAAAAAAGACTTTATAAAAATAATAAAGGGTAAAGAATTCTTTTTTCAACCAGATGAAACTTCTTTATATATTATATCAAAATCTTTAGAAATAGATATTCTATTACTTTCTGATAATAATTATTCTATTTTTTTTACAGATAATAAATATCATAAAATTATTACTCTTTATTCTATTAAATCAAACGATTTCAATTTAGATGATGTAGACATAGATAGCAATTATTACTTTCCATTAGGTCTAAAAATGAAAAAAAAGATGAAAACTATATTTTTATATTCAGAAATACATAAATATAAAGAATTACTCGTTTTATTAGATAAAAAAGAACTATTAACTCAACATACTCTTAATGCAATTAAAAAAGAAACTAATTTTTTTAGATTAAATGACATTATTGATTATATAGAAAATAAAATAAAATCATCTTCTTCAAAAACAGACCAAAAAATAATATTTAAAGAATTAAATAATACAATTTTACAATAAATCACCACATACTACCAGGACCTCTATACCTATTTCTCATACACCTATTTCTCATACACCTATTTATTCTAGGACATGGACATACTACACCACCTTTTTTCATAGAACTCTTTTTCATAGAACTCTTTTTAGTAGAACGCTTTTTCATAGAAGGCTTTTTCATAGAACGCTTTTTCATAGAACTCTTTTTAGTAGAACGCTTTTTCATAGAAGGCTTTTTCATAGAATTATTTTTGCGTAAATAAGACATGTCAGATTGTATTTTTTTTGTTGTTTCTGGATAACGATTTTTATTATAAATAGCTAATACATTTAATCTTTTTATAATAGTTGCATAAGGCGATTTTTTCGATAGTTTTTTTAAAATAGAACGTCTTTTTTTCATAGAATCGTTTATACTATATCCTTCTAATTTTCCAGATTTTACGTAAATTCTAACTTTTGATCTTTTCGCACTTTTCTTTTTATTCATGTTTTATAAAATATATAAATAAATAAAATATTCGTATTTTATAAATAATAATAAATATTCGTATTTTATAAATAATAATAAATAATATATTATAATAGATTTTATAAATATTTTTTTTAAAAGTATATAGTAAATGAATAAAGAAATCAATATTACTCATTTAATTATACTAATAATTGTTCTATTTGGATTATATTATTTAATGAATGGCAACTCTTACATGGTAAAAATAGAAAAATTCGACGATTTACTAGATAATCCAATTGACAAAAAAAATAAATCATGCTCACAAGATTCAATTAACTATAATGTACACGATTACATCTTTGCTAAAACTCCTTTTACACGTCCTTAATTTTTTTTATATTTTTTAAATTACTTGTTAATTTAAAAATGTTAATTTTATGTTTATATTTATTTTTCGTTTACTTTGTTTTACTTTTAATTAAATTTATCCATATTGTATCTGATTCCATGTTTTTATCCATATTGTACCTAACTCCATGTTTTATTCTGTTTTGTACTTGTTGTACTAAATAAACCATTTTTGATTAACTGTATCACCGCAATCATATAAACTTACTCTTGCACCTGCATTAGTCTTAAAACCTTCTACATCTAAACATTTCCAAGGAGCATGTCTAGGACGTAATTGACCATTATCATCCAATGTCCATTTTTGATTATTCGCATCACCACAATCCCATTGCAGAATATCAGCACCATTAAAAGTTTGTGCTTCTCTTACATCTAAGCATTTTTGACTATGATTAAAAACTAAACGACTTTTATCATCTAATTTTATTTGTTGATTAGTAGCTCCATTACAATCCCACATCTGAACTATATTACCATTATCTTGACCAAAACCTGCAACATCTAAACAAAAATTATCTCTAAGTTTACTTTTTATTGGTTGATTATCTATTATAGTTTTTTCAAATAAATTCCAAGTACTACTAGGAGCTTTGTTAGATACATTGTTTTTAATCCAACAAGTTCCAAACTTATCTGGATAACTCCCAGATGAAAAATTAAATCCTTTACAATCAGAACGTTTATTACATTCAGTTTTACATTCTGAAAACGATGCATTGTTAAGATTAGTAATGTCATTACCACCAGCATCAAAACCCATTGTAGCTTTGTAACCTTCCAAGTTTGCTGGTCCCAAAGAATTCTTTTCAAATATATTCCAATCAAGATTATCAATTTTATTAGATACATCGTTCTTAATATAACAAGTTCCACGCCCATTTGGATATTGATTTAATGGAAAATTAAATCCTTTACAATCAGGACGATTATCACATTCTTTTTTACAATCGGAAAATGATGAATAATAAAGTAAGTAATGAATGTCATTACCTACTACATCTTTACCTACATTAATTCTATAAGTATCCAATGAGTTTGCTGCTGCTATGTCTTCTGCTGCTTTTTTCTTTGCGTCTTCTGCTGCTTTTTTTGCTGCTGCTGCGTCTTCTATTGCTTTTTTTGCTGCTGCTTCTTCTATTGCTTTTTTTGCTGCTGCTGCTTCTTCTGCTGCTTTTTTTGCTAGTCTTTCTATTAGTGTAAACGGATTATTCTCTTCTATTGCTGCTATTGCTGCTTTTTCAGCTGCTGCTTTTGCTATTGCTGCTATTGCTGCTTTTTCAGCTGCTGCTTTTGCTATTGCTGTTAGTTCATTTTGTGTTGTCAAATAATTTTTTAATTTTTCTTGCTCTGCCTCTTTTGTTTTTTTAAGGTGATCTTCAGCATCATAACCCAATTTTTCTATTTCAGTTATTCTTTCATCTAATCTTCTTTTCATATTTTCTAAATTTACTTCTAACTCTTTATTTGGGGTTGCTGAATTATATTCAAATTCTTTACGAACTTCTTCTATTAGTTTAACTCTTTGTTTAAAAATTTCCATTTTTGCAGTAAATTCATCAATTGCTCCAGATGATTTTGTTTCTAATGTGTTATTTATTATAGGTATTTTTGCGGATTTTTCAATATTATTATTAATTTTTGTAATATTATTAGTATTTAATTCTTGCATTGTTGGTTTTGTAGGAAGTGGTAATATTTTTTCTATTAATGTAGTCATTACTGATTCACTATCCATATATTTATATATTGACATTAATATTGCTATAACTAAAACAAATACAAATACTACAATAAGATAAGGTGTTAAAATAACCTCCTTAACTGTACCAATTGCAACCTCAGAAACATCAAGTAATTGTTGTAAAATATTTTGTATTACTGTTACAGGAGAAATAAATGAAAGGGTATCCATAGCAAATGTCATTGTTGGTAAATTACCAAGTATACTATAGGTTATATCACCTATAGTTTGTAAAATTGGTAATAACGTTGCTTCAACGATACCATATGTATCACCTATTATAGTTAATCCACCATTCAAAGCAGTTGCTACAGCATTCCCAATTATATTATAATAATACACAACTACACCCATAAGACCTACAAGTAATACCATATTAACTAAATTTATTTTCATTGTTTTTGAAATAGGAAGTGCAAATAATACAGTATTTATAAAATTTATATAACCTATATATAAAGTATAAAATATTCTATCAGCTACAAATCTATACATTATAGTTACTTGCTTTTCTACTTCCTTATATAAATCCTTTAATAAATTAATAAATGATTTGTAAATATTCTTGAAAGCATCAAATGCAAGTAAAAATGCATTTATAATTGGGTTAATTATAGTTTGAATAATATTTAATAATTTTCTAAAAGTTGTTTTTATGAAACTTGTTATACCATCTTTTATTTTTTCTAATTTTTCTTTTATAAAAGTATAAGCCTCATCTAATTTAGTTGATATTGTTGTACCAAGATCTTTAAAGAATTGTTTTATTGGTTCAAAAGCAGTAGTTATATATGTTTTTATTTCTGTATATTTGTCGTTGATAAAGGTTTTAACTGTATTTATACCATTTGTAATTGTAGCTTCTAGTTCACCAAAAGCTTTTGTAACTGCAGCAAAGGCAGTAGTTACAGGATGTAAAATAGCATTAAATGCATTTGTTATAGTTGTATTTAAAGCTTCCCATGCTGTACCAATTACACTAAATGGGCAAAATTTAGGTATTGCAATTTTAGGAATTTTTAATCCTGGAATACTAATTTTTGCCCAGTCTATATTTATATCATTAAATATTGTTGTAGCATTGATAATTAATAGTTCTGGTACACATGCACCTGATATTGAATCAAATACTGTTTTAAATGGTGATATGATTTTTTCAATTAAACTACTAAAAAAAGTTGACATTTTTTCAAATGCAAGTTTTACTGGTTTTATAACGTTATCATTTATTTTATCTATAATTTCTTCTTTAATTTTTGTTTGTACATCATCAAAAACTTTTGTTATTTTTGTTACTATATTTGCACGAAGATTATCTATACTCTGATATATTAACATGGTATAATTTTTAATTCCATTTCCTATTTCTGTAAACATTGTAGTAAAATTTTTTTGTAAATCTGTAAAAATTTTTGAAATTTTATCTACAATTTCTGTTTTAATTGTTGTAAAAGCATCGTAAATTTTAGTCATTGCAGATTTTATAAGAGTTTTAATAGGTTCAAAGAAATCATATATTTTCTTTAATTGCTCTCGCAATGCTGCTGGTAAATCTGTTATAATTATATCTCCTAACCATTTTGTAAATTCAATAGCACGATCTTTAATATTATTTATTTCGTGAGAAACATTGCACAAATGTTGTTCATCTAGTACACATCTAAAAATATCAGCTGCAAATCCGGTTGGTTTTTCGCATTCAGAGCACAAGATTGGTATTTTATATACGTAAATAAATGCAATAAGGGCTATACATAAAAAATATACCAATAACTTTGATAAAAGCATTATAATATAAAAACAAAATAATTTTATTAATAAAAATATTTAATAAAAAAACATCTATAAAGCATTTTTATTTTTTATTAGAGTATAACAAGTATATGTATGCGTATATAGATATACATTTAATTATTATACCATGTATTTTATACATAGTTTTTAAAACGGTATACCTTTCAATTTTATCTTTTTTATTTATATTATATTTTTTGAGAACTCCAGATAAAAAATTAAAAGAAATAAATTCAAAAATCTTTTATTCTCCGAGTGCAGGATATGTTAAAGATATTTATATTGATAATGAAAATTTAAATATATCTTTGTTTTTAAATTTATTTGATAATCATACACAATATATACCTATAAAATCTACACTTGTTTCTTCTATCAAAAAAAAAGGTCTATTTTTACCAGCATATAAAGAACATTCTATTAACAATGAAAAAATTATTCATACACTATATAATAAAGAATTAGATATTATTTACAATATCACTCAAATAACTGGTATTCTTACAAGAAGAATTGTAGTATTTATAAAAAATACACAGAGTATTTTAAATCCAGGTGATCAATTAGGTATTATATTATTAGGATCGCGCGTTGATATTTCTATTCCATTATCAAAAGTTAAAAAAGTTTTAATAGAAAAAAATAATCATATTGATGCAATGAGTGAAATGTTGTTACTTTTTTAACATATTTTGCTTATTTAGTGAAATGTTGTTACTTTATTAACATATTTTGCTTATTTCCAATCTAATTTTGGTTTTTTTATAAAATCAGGTGTATTCGTATAATTAGCAGTAATTTCTGTAAATGGCTGAATTGCCATTTCTGCAACTATATAATACATATCATTTATTTTGTATAAATTAGCATTCGGATTCCATGAATGATTTAGTTTAGAACCAAAAAGAGTAATTTTTTTATTCCCATCTATAGCTAAATCTATTACTTGATTTTTTCTTATATATTCCTTTGCATATACACCAACACCATGAATTTTAGAGTCTGATAAATACCACATTTATAATTACTCAATAAAAAATATATAGATATATATATTAAAAAAAGATTTACTTAAATAAAAAATCAAAATATTTTTGTAAAAATTAAAAAGTACAATGGAATTACAAAAGATTTCAAAACGCTTTGAAAATTTACAAAATACTTTAGAAAAAGCATATAAAAAAGATATTAAAGAAATTATTCAAAAAGTTTTTACAGAATATGATATTTGTTATAAAAATACATCCGAATCTGTTGAAATGGATACTTTTATAAATCATTTTTTATTTAATAGTAAAGAAGAAATACCTATTTGTATGGGTATTTCTAAAAACGGTAATAAATGTTGCAGAAAACCACAATCTAATAGTAATTATTGTAAAATACATTTTTATTTACATTTTAATCAAAAAACGCATGTCGAAAATCATATTTATATTATAGACGAACATAAAGAAATAAAAAAGGATGATAAATTAGAAAAAGATTTGAAAAATTTAGAAAAAATTTTTATAGAAGATACTTTTTATTATAAAGATAACGAATTTCTTTATGATATAAATAATTTTCAAAAAGTTGGATATATCGAAAATGACCAACCTATTTTAACTGACGATCCTTTTATTCTCGGAATATAATTCTACTAATAATTCTTTTAAATTTTTTATATATTCTTCTTGATCACATACTTTACCATTTTTAAATTTACTTCTTGTATCTATCTTTAAATCTTTCCAAAAAGATGTATCTTTTTCATTTAACATAATTAATTTACTAATCAATTCTTCTTCATTTTCTACTACATAAAAGTCTAAATCACTATTCTTTAAAATACTACATGATACATTTTGAGCATGAAAATAATAAGTAGAATCATATAAAGAAAATACAGGAACACCCATATATAACGCCTCACAAGTTGTTGTTGTACCAGAATATGGAAAAGTATCTAATGCTATATCTATATTGTTATACGATAACAAATGATCACGATGTGATATAGTACAATCTAAAATTGTAATTCTTGAACGCACACTTTTATCAAATTTATTAATAAAATTAGTTTGAATTTTTTTATTAATCAAAGCTTTTGTTTTAAAAACAATTCTGGTTTTTGGAACTTTTAACAAAATATTATTATACATTTTTATAACAGAATCTGTTATTTTATTAACACGATTAAAACATCCAATAACAATTTCTTTATTGTCAGGTACCTTTACCTTGTTAGAAATTAATTCAGAATCTCGTATAACAGTATTAAGAGGATCATAACATAAAAAACAATTTTTTAATGCTATTAACTTTTCAGTATAAAATTTTTGTGAAATACTAAAATCTCCATCACAAATATTATCTGTAATACGATAATCCATTTCATCAACCCCAGTTGAATACGGATAACCAATATAAGTAATTTGTATAGGACTTGGTTTCATTGCAAAAATATCTAGTCTATTAAATGCAGTATGTCCAGCTAAATCAAATAAAATATGTATATTATCATTATAAATCATTCTTGATGCACTTTCAGCTGACATGTTTTTTATAGTTTTAAATTTCAAGTTTTCATTAAAAATAGATGTATTAATAATACATTCAGAATAACAAGTTACATTAAATACATTACTGTCAAATTTTTTCAAAAAAGTACTAATAAAAAAACTAACAGGATGATCAACAAAATCTCCAGAAATAATACCTATATTAATTTTAGGTGTACTATAAAATTTATTATCAAAAGAGTATTTATTCTGATTTTTCTTGTATAGTTTGTTTACAAGTTTATGCTGATTGTAAATGTACATTTTATCTTCAAATTGATCAAATAAATAACTTAGATTCATTAGTTTATTTTGAAACGGTAATGTAAATGTAGGACAAACCTGAATAGATTTATTATAATAATCGACCGATTTTGAATTATCCCCATTATAAGAATGCATATGACCATAATTTAAATACATTTCAGCTAATAAAAACGTTGAATCACTTGATATAAATGAATTCTTGTAATATTTTATAGCTTTTAAATAAGCAACTTCTGCCAAATCTGTACGACGCATTTCAGTATAAACAACACCTAATTGATTATTAACATCTGGATTTAATGGATCTATTTTTTCAGCTTTTTGTAAATAAAATAATGCTTCTGGCCACTTTTTTAATGAACGAAAAATACACGAAATACCATTGTAACTATTAACTAGTAATTTTTTATTTTCATCAATTATATTATTTGTATTATTTGTATTATTTGTATTATTTGTATCCACATTTACTATTTTAATACTTATTTTATAATGTATTAATGACAATTCTATTCTATTAAGTCTTTGATAAATATATCCTAAATTGTAATGTATTGTTTCATTTTCAGGAGCATATAATAAAGCCTCTTCTAAATATTGTAAACATTTCATTAAATTATCTTGACAAAACATACACAATTGTGTATATATACTTATAATTTGTTTTAAAGCAAATTCGTCATCGAAAGATACATGTAAAATTTTTTGAAAACTACTTAATGCCTTGGAAAAAATAGATTCGTTTGTAGGAGATAATAGAATATCCCCATCTTTTCTTCTATGAGTACTTGTTTTTAATAATGTGATTTGATCTTTTATTTCTTTTTCTGCATAATTTTTATATAAAGTACCAAGTGTAAAATAACTTTCTATATAAATATTTCTTGATATTTTTGGATCACTATCAATTAACAAATAATCAGTCACTTCTAAACAATTTACAAAATTTTCTAATAATTCTATTGCTCTTATACGATACGTTTGTGCATCTTTATCTGATTGAATAATTTTAGAAACATACTCGTTTACTAATTTTAAAATAGTATTGTGATTTTTCATCATATATTCCTTATCATATTTTTTTAGGTTAAAAATATTAGACATTACTAATCTTATAATATCATTAATTTTAAATCAAAAAATGAATTTTAATATTTTATATAAAAAGAGTAATGTCTTATATATATAATACTCTATATGGAATCGGTCAAAATAATAGAATCAAAGAATGTAATATTTGTGTTGTTGACAAGATAAATTATTCTTTAATAACATATTCATATTGTTATTTAAATGGTACAAAAGTAGAATGTACGAAAAATATATATATTGATAAAGATACAGGTCATTATCAAAATGCAATACTTTACGCACAAGAAAAATGGAAAACTAAAATTGAAAGTGGTTACAATACTGACATTGAGATTATTAAAAAAGAAATTACTAAAAAAGAAAGCACTAAAAAAAATATTTTTATAATTTAAAATACAAAATACCAAATATAGAATATAGAATATAGAATATAGAATATCAACTATAGATCATTTGTTTAGAATCTATTTTATTTTTATTTATAATATCTAGAGTATCTAGAGTATAAAATGAGTAATCAATATGGGATGAAACCATCTAGAAAGCCTTTAAAAGGTCAAGTGGTTACATCTAATTATGGTAATTTCGATACATTAGTTGTTTCAAATTTACAATTAGAAAATATTAATATAGCTGGTCTTTTTCAAGATGGTGTATTTGAAAATGTTATTATAAGAGATTCACAAATTTCAAATACAGTTATTGGTGTCGATTCTCCAAACGTTGGTAATTTTACAAATTTAAAATCATATCAAAATGTTAATTTTTTAAGTAATATATACGATTCGTATGTAAACTGGGATCCAGACACATCTATATTTTCTATTAATAATGGTGATTTAAAAGTTAATGGATGTTCTTATTTAGATAATATTGAAATATGTAGAAATGATATAACAGCTATAAATTTAAATGGTGGTATAAATATGTATCCAAATGGAGTAGGATCCTTAAATTTTTACGGACCTATTAATATGAATAGTACATTTGGTAGTTTTTATAGTAAAATATCAGATGGAGGAGTTCTTTTTAATATTAAAGAAGATTTTATAATCAATTCTTCAAAAGGATCTCATTTAGTTTCTACTTTTGACAAACAATCATATACTACTATTAATGGAGATATAGAATTAAATACAGAAACATTAAATGCTATAAATATTTCACGAATAAATGTTACAACTTCATCTATGCAAATAGGTACATTTACTAATCATAATCTTAATGTAGGTGATTCTATTATTTTATCTAGTACAGGTAGTTTAGATAATACATCGTATATTGTTGATAATATATTTTCAGACAATAGTTTTTCATTAAATTATACTAGTTCTTTATTAAACGATATTACAAAAGGTTCTTTAACAAAAGTTGCATCGAATAATATTATCTTGAATACGAAATCTTTTGTTAAAATACCTACTGATACAAGACTTAGTTTTGGAACTACATCAAATTCTATTTCTGGTGATAACGGTAATTTATTAATAAAAAGTTTAGGAAATACATCTTTTAGTGTATCTAATATACAAATTCCTCAATCTACAGCTATTGATTTTACATCTTCTCCATTTATAACAACAGGCAATAAAATTGTATATGATGGAACAGATATGAATTTTATAGCTGCAAATAAATTTATTTTTTCGAGTAATATCACACAGATTAATTCAACAAATACAAGATTTTATGATCCTGTTTTAACAATAGGTGATTATACTCTTGGAACTAACGATTTAAAAGATAGAGGTATCGAATATAGATATCTTTCTTCGTCAGGTTCTATGAAAACCGGTTGGTTTGGTTATAAAGTATCATCTAATAAATTTACATTTATACCAGATTCAACAAATGTAAATGAAACTATATCAGGAACACCAGGAGAATTAGAAATTGGTAATCTTAATGCAACAAATATATCAATAAATTCAGGTGGTAGTTTTAATTTAAATTGCGGAGAATTAATAAATACAAATAAAATAACTGGATGTGGAAATTATTTAAATGTAATTGCATTAAATAGTTTTAATTTAAGTGCAGGTTCTATAATATTAAGCGCCACAAGTAATATAAATATACCTAACAATATACCTATTAATATAGGTACAAATGGAAGTTCTATTATAGAAAAATCAAATGGCAATATAAATATAACGTCTCATCAAAATATTGGTATTTTTACACAAAGTAAAGGATCTATTTTTATACCTATTGAAACAAAACTTTCATTTGATGGATCAAGTATAGGGTCTAGAAGTATTTATTCAAATACTTTTGGAAATTTATACATTGATGGTAGTAAATCTATTTATTTAAATGCAACTTCTGGAAATATCATTATACCACAAAATATATCTGGTGTTACATCAAGTAGTTTACAATTTGGAAATGATTCTGAAGTTATTTATGGAAATACAACTGGTATTTATATTTATTCAAGAAATTCTATTAATGAAACATCTTTGTCAAATATTAATCAAAATGCATCTGGTAATTTAAATCAAACCATTTCAGGAAATGTGAATGAAACTGTCAATGGTAATGTTAATATAACAAGTATTTTAGGAAATATATCATTGCAATCAAATACAGGTGATATCAATCTTTTTACAACAACTGGTAATACGAGACTTTTACAAGGTTCTAGAATCGTATTTGGTATTTCTGGTACAAGTAATTCTATTCGTGCAGATACAATTGGAAATTTAGTTATTAACGGAAATACTTTAAATACAATTGATATAAAAAACGTCGATACGATCAATTTAAATGCAGCATCTACTATTCGGATTTCAACTGGGACAACACTTTATTTTAGTTCAGATAATTCTAGATATATCCTATCAGATATTGGTAGTAATTTAAATATAAATAATAACATTGGCGATACATATTTATCATCAATAAATACTATTATTAATAATGTATCTGGGTCTTTATCTGTAAAAAATATATCAACAAATATAAGTTCAGGATCATTTATTGTATCTAGTAATAGTGTATTATTAAATTCACAGGATGTAAAAATAAAAGATCCTATTTTAACACTTGCAAATTATAATTTAGTAGCCAATGACAATTTAGATAGAGGTATAGAATACAATTATTTTCTAAATTCTTTAAAACAAGGTTGGTTTGGAAGAAAAAATAATACAAATCTCTTTACTTATTATTCAGATTCTATTAATGTAAATGAAATTGTATCTGGTACATTAGGTAGTGCTCAATTTAATAATGTTTATTTACAAAAAGGCATCTTTTTTTCTGGATCGGAACCAGGTGAAATTGATATGAATTGTGGTACAATTGCTAATTTAAATACGATTCTTGGATGTAACGGAACGGTTAATGTAAGTACGCAAAATATATTATTATCTGGAAGTAGTAAAGTTCAAATACCTTATAATACACCACTTTCATTTGGTACTACAAATAATAGTATATCTGCAGATTCTAATGGATCATTTATTATTACAGCTATGGGTGGCTCTGGAACTGTTGTTTTAAATTCAAATGTTCAAATTAATGGAACTACTTCAAATGTATATAGTACAGTAACTAATATAAAAGATCCTATATTATCAATTGGTGGTGTAACTGGTCCTTTATTAAATGATGGAAAAGATAGAGGTATCGAGTTTAAATGGAATAATGACAATTCTATAACTGGTTCTAGAACTGGATTTTTTGGATACAAGAATTCATTGGAAAGATTTGTTTTTATACAAAATGGTATTAATAACGACGAAGTTTTTAATGGTAGTTATGGAAATGTACAATTTGGAAATGCATTATTAACAAATATTGATTTGCAAAATGGTATTTTATCAAATACAAATACAATTTCAAGTAAAGACTCTTTTCCTTTAAATATTAATAGCAATAATAGTATCAACTTGAGTTCTGGTAATGTAAATATGCTTTACAATTCATTATTAAATTTTGGTTCAAGTAATAATAGTATTTCTGCAGATACATATGGGAATTTGAACATAAACGCAAGTTCTGGAAATGTAAATTTTTTATTATCAACAAATGGTAATAGTTCAATTAATCTACCACAAAATGTACCTTTAAACTTTGGTAATAAATCATCTGGTAATTATATTGTACAAAATACAACTGGAACATTTGTAATTAACAATTCATCTGGTAATATTAATTTACAACCAAATACGTCATTTGGATCTATTAATATACCAACTAATAATTATTTAAATTTTGGTGTTAATTCAACAAAAAACAGTTTATATAGTGATGGTCAACAACTAATTATAAATGGATATAGTGGTATTAATATTAATAGTACTAGTTTTAATATAAGTGGAAATGTCAATGTTACAGGTACGATAACAGCTGCTGTAAATACAGATTTTGATCTTAATCGTTATATTTTACCATTGGGAACATCACAAATTCTTAATATTACATCAGTTGAAAATTATAGTGTTTCAGAAAGTAATTTTATAAAAATTACAACATCTTTACCTACAAATTATACAATAGGAGATTCTATAACTGTTAGTAATTCAAATAGCGTTCCTTCTGTAGATGGAGTATATAGTGTAAGTGGTATACTTTCTCCTACATCATTCTTTATTAATTACGGTACATCCATTACAACTACAGGTGGATCAGTAGGTACAGTTAAAAGTAATTTAATGACACCTCAAGGTAAAGATGTTGGTATTCAAATTAATTATTGGAATAGTAGTAGTGTTACAGCTGGTAGTGCTGGTTATAAAACTGGTTTCTTTGGTTTTAAAAACAACACCAATAGATGGGCATTCTATAATAATGCAACTATTGCTAATAATATTGTTTCAGGAAGTTTTAGTGATATTGAAGTAAATAAAGTTTTTACATCATTTATGAGTGGGTTTAGATTAGAAGGACCAGTTTCAGCAGGTTCAAATCAAATAAGTGGTAATAATTTTCAAATTTTAGGTGGAAGTATTAATGGAACACCAATAGGAGCAAATACAGCTCAAACTGCAAGATTTTCTACTTTAAGTAATACTGTAAGTGCTTCTTTACAAAATGTTACATTAACATCTTCTTTAGCATATACATTTGAACGTTATACTTTATCATCATCTGGTTTAACCACTAGAAATCCGAGTGTAGCTTATGTTGTTTCTTTATTTAGTGTATCTGGCCCTAGTTATACAACAAGTTCTGGAACAATGCCATCCAATACTGCAAATATACCAGATGGAACTTTTAAAATGTTGGTTTGTAGTTCAATAGGTCTTGGATCTTCACATACAGTTTATTTTGGACCAAATAAATTAATTGCTCCTAATCCTCTTGACTCGAATGCTATTCCTACAAGAATTGTTTTTAAACGTCAAGGACAGACAGCTAAATTATTATTTGATGCTCAAGGTAATGGAGGATTAGGTACATGGATTCTTTTGACAAGTGGTGTTTATGTTTCTTAAAAACTTATTTAAAAATATAAATATTAGATAAAATAAAGAATGTCAGAAATACTTCAACCAAAAATACTTCAACCAAAAATACTTCAACCAAAAATACTTAAACCAATTGGATTTGTACAAGAAGATTTTCATTCTGAAGTATTAGATTTTTTATTTGAATTATGTAGTTTTATTTATCCAGATAGACAATTATTACTTTATAATAACTCTGATAGATATAATAATAAAGATCTATTTCTAAAAAAATATAAAAATTTAATAGTAAAAGAATTAAATCATTTTATACCAGATTTAGTATCTGCAGAATTAGAAAAAACATTTATTATTTCATATGATAATATTTTTCATTTAAAATTATTTGAAAATTATAAAGAAAAACTTATTTTTATTGCTCATAGTGAAAATCATACAAGTTCTTTTAAAATGTTGAATATGAATTATTTCTCGTTAACTCCTTTATTAAGTAACAATTACATGTTACCAGTTATTAATAAGACGAATAATATTAAACTGTTAATGAAGGATAGTAAAATAGATCACTTTTTGTTACAATTAAAAGATATCAGTACAAAAAATAATTTAAAAATTATTATGACAATTGGTTATTTTTTAGAAAATAATAAAGATATTAAATTAATAGAAAAATTATTAGGTAGAGAAAAATTTATAATTATTGCTTTTGTACCAGAAATTTCAGATTATTTAAATGATTTAATAAAAAAATATCCTAATTTTATATTTGCAGCACTTAGATTAAAAACAGAAGCTATTAGACATGCAATAAACTATTTAAATATTAATCATTTATTATTTTGTCCACCAGAGAATTCAGATTATTTTAAGAATAGTTGGTCTGGAGCATTAGCATTTGGTCTTGATAATAATTTACATCTTATTGTACCAGATAAAATAGTAGAAATATATAATTTGAAAAATAATCATATATTATCATATAAAAATGAAAATGAAATTAATTTAGAACAATCAATATACACTGAATCATTACAATCTTGGAAAGATAGTGTATTTTCTAGAAATAAAAAGACAATTTCTAATTTTATCCAATTATCACATGACACTAGTATTCACATTGATAAAAAAACATTATCAATAAATTTACTTTGATAATTTAGTTAGTTTTACTTAATAGAAAACATGCAAAGCCATTCCACCAAGTTTCTTTTCCTTTATGATTTGGCATTCCTTTTAAATCATCGTTACCTAAAAATTCTTCATGTCTAAATTCAATCTTTAAATTTAAATCACGAATAGCTCTCATGGTACCATCTCTTACATCAGACCAACACCAATCATCTACCATAAAGATAAATTGATCTTCTAAAACAGGATAATAATATTCTAATGATTTATAATGATCACTTTCAGAATGCCCACCATCGTATAAATAAACATTGAATTTTTTATCATTTAAATCATTTAAATCTACTTTCCAACAATCATTTTCAATTAAATATAAATTTGACTCACCTTCGTATTTTTCTAAAATTTCCATAAAAATATTTGGGTCTCCACCAAATTGACTCCAATTATCAATAAACAATGCATCTACTTTATTTTTATAAATAGCACTAATACTAGAACTTCCATACCAAGTTCCTATTTCTAAATAACGAACATCTGTACAAGTTTCTCCAAAATTAGAAATAATATTGTTATATAAATGCCTAGTATTTGTACCAGTCATTCCTTTATATTCTAATATTTCTTTACCTTCTTTTGTATTTGGATCAATTTTTGAAATACCTTCTCTAGCATTATTAATAGCTCTACAAATATGATCAATTAATACAATGTTTTTATCTGATGCTTGTATCATATTATTGTATTATTGTATTATTGTATTAATTTTTTTTTCATATTTTAGCGACAACTTACTACTATAAAAGTAAATTTTTATGCATATCATCTAAATTACCAATCGATAACTGCGGTATTTGAGAATGCCCATCTATATTTAATCTACAATCTATTTCCTTTAATATATCTATTATTTTACGAGGATTATTTTTACAGTTACTCAATGTTTCTAATAAAACATTTGTAAAAGCACCTCTATCACCTAAATCAGAAGATGTTTGTTCATCTAAACATCCAGAAAACATGAAAATATCTCCATCAGTTTCTATTTTATTATTTGTAAGATAAAATGTATACATATTTATCCAATCATCTTCATTGTATAAATCAGTTTTTTGTTTATTTTTTCGTCTATTATAAAATAGATTATATTCTAAATTTAATATTGTACCACTATGACAACAATCGGTAAAACACCATAACGTAACATCTTTTGGTAAAACTTTTGCTAAATTATCAAATAACCATGTGTCATTTATAAAACCATTTTCTTTATAATCAAGAGGAACTAACACTTGATCTAATTCATTTGTTTTATCATCATCGTCATCTATTTGACTTCCGTGACCAGAATAATAAAATAATAATGTATCCCCTGCCTTAATGTCTTTTGTTAAATTAATAATAGAATCTACAATATTTTTTAAAGTTGGTTTTATTTCAGTTTTATCAGTTAATTTTGTTATATTTTCTACTTTATAATCACAATTTTCTATTATAAAATTTCCAATATTGTTTATATCATTTATACATCCTCCTAATTCATTTCTTGTCCCAATGTAATTTATACCTATTAAAAGTGCTTTTTTCATTTATTGTATATTTATTGTATATATATTATACAATAAATAAAATTTATAATAAATAAAAAGATAATTTATTTCTCCGATTTGTTTTCTTTTAATTTGTTTTCTTTTAATTTGTTTTCTTTTATATTTTCATCTAATAATTTTGTTATATTTGTTCTTCCCTTTTCTGGTTCGTTTAATCTAACTTCATGCAATAACAGTACTCCTTTTCCAACGTTTATATGCATTTCTCCATTTGTATCTTTTAACTTTTCAATAAATTTTCTACATTGGCGTATATTTGTAAAAATTCCTAATATATCAGAATATTCATTTAAAGATAAAACGTACACTCTTTGTCCCATATCTAATTATTATAAAATAAAATAATTAAATATTTTTAACATTCTTTTTCTTTAACATATTCTATCAATTGTTTATATTTTTCTTCAATTGATACTTTTTTAGATTTTGTAGTTGTCCAGTCTTTTTTAGATTCTTTATGTTTTGGATGCAATCTTCCACAACAAAATCCATCACCTTTTACTTTAGTTGCAGGAACATAATAACAGTATTTAGGAATATCTTCTGCTGTAATTTTACATTTTTCTGGTAAATTCGAACCTTTTATATATACTCTTTTTTTTTGAATATATTCTTCAATTGGTTCTTTAAGTTCTTTTTCTTTATTTAGTTGTTGTTTCGTAATAACAATTTTCTCTTTTGGAATTTTATGTTTTTCTCTTTTTGTAATTCTGTCTTCGCATTTATCAATTTTAGGAATTTGAACATTATTTTTAAGATTGTATTCTGATACTCTTTTACAAGTGTTAATAAATTCATCTTCTGTTAAACTTCCTTTCATATAATTACATTGACCACAACACGTTACACAATTATCAATAATATAACCAATTTTATTATCTTTTCTATCAATTCCATTTTTATGATTTTCAGATTTTTCTTTATCACAATAATAACAATTATCATTTACAATTTTTATAAATTGGTCTTTTGTTAAAGCAAAGTCCAAATCCTTTTTCATAGCTCTTCTTAAATATTCTTTATAAGGTACTGATTTTGAATCACTCCATACTTCTTTATCTAAACTTCCATTTCCACCAAAATGTTTTGAAATATGTTGACATCTTTTTATAAATGTTTCTGGATCTAAACTGCCTTTCATAAAATTACAATTTTTACAACAACTAACTACATTCTTTTTTTCATAACTTCCCATACTATCCATTCTATCTATTCCATTTAAACTTTTATCTGAAATAAAATCGCAATAAAAACAATTTGATGTCATCATTTTATAACACATTTCATCAGTTAAATCTTCATTCCAAACAATACCTTTTTTTTGCGATTGACTTTTTATACCACCGAATCTTTGCATAAAATTTTGCGTTCTCCATTTAGCTAAATGCTCTTTATTATTTTGACACCATTTTTTCATATTTTCAGCATTGTGTTTCAAATAATCTTGTTCATTTTCTTCTCTTTTCTTTTCACGATGTTTTATATAATATTTTTTTTCATTTTGTCTTTTATTTCTTTTTTCAATTACATCTGGTCTTTTCTTTTGTTTAGCATCCTTTTCACGACACTTTAAACATCTTTTAACAATACCACCAGATTTTCCAATAAAATCTGATACAAGTCTGTAACATTTACAGTTTGTACATTTTTGTTTAACTTCATTTTCCATATTAATAATCTTAAAATTATTAAAATAGATATTATTTTCAATTTTTATTAGGAGGACTGACAAAAATATACCAGCCATTAATTCGAATATGCTAATCCACCCCGGATAGCGTTTTTATCCTTTAGTTTTCACTAAAAGCCGGACTATATCTTAAGAAAAACGTAATAACGTTTTCCCCAACTCCATTTAGTCTCTGAACCTTCTTCCATTTATGGAAGCTTGGCTGCGGATTGTCCAATCCTTCACATTTTTACTATCGGGTTCGGCTATTAACCGAGATCCTTTTAAATGTTTCCAAATAAAAGTAGTAGTGAAGGCTCTAAGGAGGTTCCCGCAATTTGAAGTTGTTGCAAATTAAATTAACATACAGTCAATTCATTTACTAGCCAGTTATATAGAAATTTTTCATTTCCTACTATTTTACACTGTTTTTCATAATAAGTAATAGTAGAACTTATTATGCAGCTGACTGTTTGGCACAGGTTAATGTAAATACATTCTTTAATGCCAGCCATAATTCTAAGAACGTTATAGTTGATAGCATAAACACGAAGTTTAGAAGAACCACCAACGTTAGTTGTAAGTTGAAGAGTAGCATTATCAATACGAGACATATTGACAGTTCCAGAAGGTTGATGTTGTTCAGGGTTTAATGCAAATGAGTAAACATAAATACCAACAGCTGGGATACGAGTATGATGTTGGTATGGTTGAACAAGGTTAAAGTAAGCACCTTCTCTAGTAGAGAAACGATCTTGACCGTTTAATTGAAGCTTAGCATCAACAACACTGTGTCCACCAGAAGCAGATCCAGTATAATCAGCTAATTCCTTAGCATCATCTTGGACTACCCAAACAAGTTCCTTACATGGATGGTTCAATGCAAGTTTGCTCTTAATAGAACTTGATCCTGATGAAACAGATTCAGCTCCAGTAAATTGAAGTTGTTCAATAAGATATTCGTGTTGAACTTGAGCAAATTGACGACGTTCATCAGTATCAAGATAAATATAATCAATATAAAGAGATGCATCAAATCCAGATCCAACTGAAGGAGCTCCTCCAGTAGAAGTGTAAAGTGAAGCAATATCACTGAATGTAATGTTAAATTTAACTTCATGATATTGAAGAGCAATTAATGGAAGAGCTAGACCAGGATTTCTACAGAACCAAAATTGAAGTGGAATATAAAGAGTAGCTGCTGGAGTTGAAGAAGTGTTAGCTGTAGTGCTGTCATCAACGTTGTTATAAGTTTTAGTAGTTAAAGAAATAGTGTTACCAATCATAGTGTTGTATCCAGCTTCCTTTTCAGCAGTTTGAGTTAATTCATTCCAGATGTTTAACCAATCACCATAATGAGTATCAATGGTTTGTCCACCAATTTCAATAACAACAGTGTCAATTAAATTATGTCCAACCATCTTATCCCAAGCAACAGTTCCACCAGTAGTAGATAAAGTTGGAAGGTCAACTTGAAGATAAACTTTATGGATTAAATCACCATTTCTTGAAACAGTGCAAGAAACTTTTCGTCCAAAATCAACAGATCCGGTGAAAGTTTGCTCAATTGCTTCAATGGCAAAGTTTGTGTGTCTTCTATAGACAACCTTAAAAAAAGTAATTTGAGGATTTCCAGTACATTTCCTCTACCTAATCTTTCGATTAAGATTAGACTATATCTTATGAAGATATATTAATTTTTAAATTTGTAAAATCTATAGTTAATAAATCTCCCGAAAACCATTTAGTCGTTGAACCTTCTTCTTTAAATTTTTCTAATTTTTTAATAATATTATTTATTTGAGTTATATCAATTTCTTTTTTTGATGAATTGTATTTTACTGTAACTGGCATCATATTAGACCAATTCCAACACTTTAATTTTTCATCTTCTATTGTTAAATCAAATTTACATACAGGTATAATATGATCAATTGACCAATATGAACCGTAATTATTCCAGTTCATTTCTTTTGTAAAATTATACTCAAACCATTCTCTTAAATATTGAATATTACAACCAATATAATTCATTGTTGAATTATTTTTAATTAAAACAACTCTTAAACGTGCAGCTAATGATTTTTTTAATCTATAATTAATATTAGATCGACTTTCATTTCTACACCATTCAGTTTTCTGTTCTGTTAAAAATTTAGGATAACAAAGTAGACAAATTTTTTTTTTATAAAACTTTTTTAATTTAGAAAAATCTTTCAATGCCTTTTCCTTTTCACATTTTTCACATTTTACTATAACAGTTTCTATTCTTTTTTGTCTACTTTTTTTTTTTCTATCCTTATCCTTTTCATTTAAACATTTTTTACATGTTTTTGAATATGAATTTTCTCTATCGGTATATTTTCTATATTTATTAATTGGTTGTATAATTTCACATTTATCACATATTTTATCCTCCATATACTTTTATAATATATTAAAATTTTTCAATTTTTAAAGAAGCTTGGATGCTGATTGTCCATTGTTATATCTTATTCATTTTTACTATACCCAAGTTTTGTCTTGGCCACAAAATTCTCACGAATTATGCTTAGTAGAATAAGCTTTAGGAGTTTCCAGCAATTTGATTTTCTTACCAGGGTTTTTCAAATATAATATTTCCCTGATTAATGTCAGTGATTCGTTTCGAGTTCACAAAGGGTTTTATGAATATCTTATTGTTTCGATATTCCCCGACATTTTTCTACCCTACTGGATTTTAAGGTAAATATCTTGTGCTCCGTCGGTTTATCTTTTAGTTTTCACTAAAAGCCGGACTATATCTTAAGCGAATAAAATTCGCCCATTTCCATTTAGTCTCTGAAGATTCTCCTTTAATTTTTTATTCTTGTTTTAATTTCAATAAATATTCAATTTTTAGGAGCTTTCCTGCGGATTGTCCAATCCTTTGCATTTTTACCATTGGGTACGGCTATTAACCGTGTTCCTTTATAATATTTCTAAAATAAAGTGGTAGCAAAGGCTCTAAGGAGTTTCCCGCAATTTGAAAATGTCGCAAAATTTAATTTTATTTAAATTTCACTAGCCAGTTATATATGTAAATTATATTTACATCCGTATTTTATACTATTTTTCCTCTATAATTAATACGGTACTATAAAGGTAGCTGACTATTTAGCCCTATGGAATTACAAGGCTACTAATTGCATTAATCCACCACCCATTTTGTTTTTGTTTTTATACTATGCTAAAAGAAAAAAAATTTTCGTAATTAACAAATTAAATCGCATAAAAATACATATCTTTAAATTAATATACAAAAACTTATATTAAGACCATAATATTTACAATATTGTAATATTAATTTACATTTGATACCATAAATTAATATAAAAACAATTTTATGTAAAAATATTATATATCCAAACGAATAAATTATTTTTATTATTATTTGCTACATCTATACATTGATCTATATCAATATGTTCCCACGAATACATAATAGATAAAGGATTTTTTATTATATGTTGTTTCATATCCTCATTTAGTTTATAATTATTTTCTTTTATATCCTTTATATATTTTATTTCGCTATAACTATCACTACTATTTTCTTCTCTTATACACAAGTCATCACTTAATCTTTTTATTACATCATCTATAGTATATCTATCTTTTATACGAATTTGCAACATGCCTAATAATAATATTTTTAAATTGGTATTCAAAAAAATCTTTTTATTAACCTTTTTATTAATAATTTCTTGAATTGTATTCATACTATAAAAACGTTCTAATTCTTTTATATTATCAATATTAGAAAAAGGCAATAAATTAAATATCAATTCATAAATACAAATACCTAAACTCCATATATCTATACGTTTGTCATAAAAACATAGATTATAAATCTTGTTTTTTTTATAAGTAGTAATATTTTCCATTTTTTTCATATTTAATATAATTTCTGGAGCCATATAATAAGGTGTCCCTGATAATTTAAAATACTTTTTTGATAAATTATCTAAATTATTAGATTCAGTTACTTTTATAGATAATTTAGATAAATCATAACAAGAAAAACCAAAATCTGATATCTTAAATTGTATGCCGCTTTCTGTTTTATGCATCAAAATATTATGCAACTTTATATCTCTATGTATTATATTTTTATCATGAAGATATTTTAATCCATTGCTTGTTTGATCAATAAATTCATACATAAATCTATCTGAAAAACCACCAAAACAATTTCTCTTGGCATTTTTATCTTTTTTCAAATATTCATATACATCGCCTCCATTACAATATTCCATATGTAAATAATAAATTCCACGTTTTTTAGTATATCCATAAAATTGTACAATATTTATATGATCTAAAAGAGTTAATATTTCTATTTCGCTTTCTATCATTTCCTCTAATTTATTATAATAATACTCGTGTTCTTGTTCTTGTTCTATTTCAGTTTTGGCGATTACTTTAGCTTTTTTATTCTTTTCTTTATATTTTTTAATCAACTCATTTATATTGATTTTTTTAATTATAAAATAATCTAATTCATCTTTTTTTAAACATAGAAAAACATTAGAAAAAGAACCCTTGCCAATTTCTTTTATTATTTTTATATCATCATCTATATTTGAATCTTTTATTATATTTGATTCTTTTATCATATTTGATTCTTTTATCATATTTGATTCTTTTATCATATGTGATTCTTTTATCATATTTGATAATATCTTATATTATTTTTATTCATATTTTACTTATATTTTTTTATTCATACTTTATTTATTCTTCTTCTCTTCTAATTGCATTAATTTTAGTCAAATCTTTTACATTTTTCTTATTTAAAAAAAGATCAACACTTGGATATTTATTAATAATTTTCCTAAAAGCAATTTTTATATTAGCATCTACATAATAAAACAATTCCTTTTTTACATGATTTTTTTTTAATATGTTGAAAATCATCCTTTCAGCTTTATGATGATCTCCTACTCTTTGAAGATATAAAATAGTACAATCTGGATAATACGTACCATATCTTTGCATTATATGATTTTCTACTTGAGTTTTACTAGTTTTATTTCCAAATTTAGTTTTACCAATTTTAACAATATGTTTATTATTGTATTTTAAATTTGTTCTAATACAATAAATAAATCCATCATTTTCAATCAATCTATTTAATTTAGACATATATCTAATTATTACTTTTTTTTAATTTCATTTTTTTTTTATTTACATTTTTCAAAATATAATTTTGCCGAATTATATCCACTTTCTATTAACATGTTTTTTTCTTCAATTGTCAAATTGTAATTTACTAATCCAGTTATTTTATAAGCATCTATACATATAGTATGATCTATATATTTGTCTAAACGAGTAGATTGTTTCTCTTTTTCCAATATAAAAAATTGCAAAACATTAGACATATAATCGTTAAAATTATTTATTTTAATATCCTGTTCATCCATTCTTTCTTTCATTGATACTAACTTGCATCCTAATACATTTGATAAATCTTCTTTAAAAAAATACATTGGAAAATTTGTTACAATACCACCATCTACATAAATATCTCCTTTATATTTTTCAGCAGAAAATAAAAAAGGTATACTTATAGACATTCTTATAGCCTTTAATATTTTTAATTTAGGAGTATTTTTATAATCGAATATAGCTAATGTATATTTATTTACATTGCCAGCTAAAATTTCCAAATGAATACCAGTTTTTTTATACAACTGGGAAAAAGTAACGTCTTTTGTATATCCCTTTCCTATTAAAAAACTTTCTAACCACTCGATTAGTTTTATACCAGATTCTAAACCATATTTTTGTACAAAATTTTTTAGTCTAACATCACGCATCTTTTCAAAATTTACATTATGTATTTTATCTTTTAATTCTTCATAATTATAACCTAAAGTGTATAATAAACCCATAAAACATCCAACTGAAACACATGTAATTCTTTTAATGTCAATTTTTGGATATATACATTCCATTTCATTAAAATCACTTTTTGATTCTTCAATTAAACGATTCGTTTTTATTTCATCAAAATATTTTATAATACCAACATACGCTATCCCTTTTGCTCCACCTCCACTACAAACTAATGTATCTATATTCTTTTTAAACATTTTGATCTAATTATATTATATATTCTATAAAAATAAAATATATCTTATAACGTAAAATTAAAAGTAACGTAAAATTAACGTAAAATTAAAAGTAACGTAAAAGTAACGTAAAAGTAACTAAGAAAGAATATCAATAAATGTTTTATCAACAATATCTTTTACTATAAAATTCTTTTCAGTAAGATTATTATCATTTTTATAAATAATAAATTTAGAATCTAAATTAACATTTAGATATGAAAAAAATATATCTAGTTTAAAATTATTTTTATCATAATAATACAAGAAACTTCGAAAATCATTTGTTAAATCATCTTCGATTTCAATAATACCATTATCTTTTATACCACAGTATAAAATTATATTTTTCTTTTTAATAAAATTATCTAAATTTTGTCTAAAAATATCAATATCTTTTACCATATCCTTTTTTTTATCTGATATAAAAACTACATTTTGTTCATTTCCATTTTCTACAATATAATGCTCTTCTAAATATAAATACGTTTCGTTAGTATGTTGTAATAACATTTCTGTTTTTTTATAAAAACCATCTTTTTTTCTCATAGATATCTTATAATACGAATAAATATTTAATAAAAAATTAAATATCGTATATTTAAAAATATATAGTAACAAAATACTAAAAAATATACATGCATATATAAACAATACATAATTTAACATTTTTATTTAAAAACAAATATAATTATTAATTATATTTACTTTTAAATGGATTTTTTTTCAATTTTTCAAAATAATAATTTAGATACGAATAATTTAGATACAAAAAAAAAGACTACAGACGCTGTTGATATACGGCCCAACGCTGTTGATATACGGATGTCAGTTAAGAAAGGTAATGTACAAGAAGACAAAAAAAAAGAAATTAATCATGTTTCATCTTATAAAAATATAAGAAAGGGGATGTTTGTGAAAATAATTGGTGTTACTGGTAGTTATTTAAATTATTACAAAGGATATTTTGGAGAAATAAAAGATTATAAAAGGGAACAAGATTTTGCAATAATTTTTTTACACGGGCCTGTTAAGGTAACAATTCTAAGATTTCCAATATATCATTTTATTATTGAACCAGATTGTTTTTAAATATCGTAAAAATTTGTATATTTAATTATTCTAGTTGTATTAAATAATTCATGTATTGTTTTCTTGAAGAATTTTAAAGCTATTAATTTATTAGTTATTACATCATCTTTTTTTACATTTATAACGTTTTTATTTATAATATAAAAACTACATTTTTCGCTAGGATTTTTATTTAAAAGTAATACAAATATGTTTTTATATTCATTTTTAATATCGCCATTACTTATATATATAAACCAAGTATCATTTGGAGTTTTTAATTTTAAATCTTTATACATTCTATTAAACGTAAATAATCCAGATTTTACAACATCACTTTTATCTGATTTAAAATAATCTAAACTTTTAAAAATATTTAATTTATATTCTTTAAATGTCACTATTATATATGTTTCTAAACATTTTGCTATGTTATTTATATCTTGCAAGTTTTTATCTAAATCAATACAATAATAAATATCTAGTATTTTTTTAGAAGAATTACATTTAGAATCTTTATCTATATGTAAATCTTCTATATTTTTTATTAATTCATCACATTCCATTATCTGCAAATTTTTAATTTTATATATATTTTTTTTTATCAATTTTTTTTAATCTAATTTCTTTTTTTCAGGTAATACACATGTCAATGCCTTTTTAGAACAAACTGCTCTATATTGTTCATATTGTTCTAAAACTTTTTTAAAAGAAGGTGTTGGAATAGTAAAAAACGTATTATTTTTAAACTCTATTACTTTTTTATAATAATCTTCTTTTGAAATTTTTTTATCACTAAACATTTGTTTCAATTTTATCTTTTCATCTTTATAGCATTTTTTTTCTTGACATATTAATTTTTTATTTACCTTATCTTTAATTAAATATAACCAATACATTAATTCAATACGTCCAACTAAATATGGATCAATAGGTAGTTCTTTTACAAATATCTCTAGCGAATTTCTACAAAAAATACATGGTAAGATCATTTCTAAATTAGAAAGAAATTCTTTAAATGCCCTTTTTATTTTTATATCACCCTTCGTTTTTATTTTAATGGGATATCTCCCTATTATCGCAGTAAATAAGAAATCCCAACAATTTGGACCCCACTCTGAAGTTGCCATTCCTTGAAGAGAATGAAATATAGAATAATCTATATCTTCTGGTAACATTACTTTCATATACATTATATTTATAAAAAATATAAATATAATTCAATTAATTAATTCCGAATTATTTAGCTCGTATTTGATTTTTAAATTAGTTTTGTTAAAAGTTACATTTTTTGTTAAAAATAACCAATATGTGTTTTTTATTTCCATTTAAAAGTTCCTTAAAGAATTTCTAATCCACGTCGAAGTGATGCAGGGCTTTGTTCATAACTGCTTTGATTCCATGGTCCAACGCTTTCTTTTGGAATTGGTGGTAAGACTCTTAAATCTAGATACGGGATTTTATTACTCTGCATTACTGTATTAATACCAGCGTGATACCCACTTACTAGAAAGTTTTGTTCTTTTAATAATTGCGAAACAGGATTTTCTTTAGCAAAGGCGTTAGCGACATCGTATTTTGGTAATAGATCTGCTGCAGTAAGACGATCTGATCCTGCAACAACATTATCAATTTGTTGTTGTTGTTCTTGTGCAGTAGGTATATTTGCTGGTGTAAAGGTTACACGTTCAGATTCATTAGCTGCTTGTTGAAGAACTTCTGGAGCGACTGGTACTTCGTCTACATTTTCTAACTTTTCTTTAGAACCTACTTTCATATATGACATAAAAAAATATATTAATCCTACTATTAATAAAATTTTAACAAGATCATTTGATTGAATTGTCTGTATAATATTATCCATTATTCTTTTTTTATTATAGTATAACAAAATAAATTTTTTTTTTGATTATGTTTTTAAATATTTAATTCGTTTTTATACTTTTGTATACTTTACTTTACTTTACTTTACTTTACTTTACTTTACTTTACTTTACTTTACTTTACTTTACTTTACTTTACTTTACTTTACTTTACTTTTACTTTACTTTACTTTTACTTTTACTTTACTTTACTTTACTTTTACTTTTTTAAAACTAATTTAAACATTTGTGTATATGTATACAAAATGAAGAGAATTATGTTAGACAGTGAATATTTTTCAGATATAGAAAATAATGATTGTATAAATGATAGTGGTAATTTAGATATAGATGATTTTTACTTTTACTATTCAAATGATATATTAATAATGTATGAAGAAATTAAGGAAAATTTTACGAAATCTCCATTTTTTCTATCTAATTTAACTTATCCAATCTTAACAGAATTTATCTTGGATATTATTTTATCTAATAAAGTTATTAAAAAAAATAATTTGGATAATTTTAATCTTTTTTATCAAGTAGAAATACAGAGTTCCTATAATATATTAAATGATTTTTTAAGAAAATTCAAAAAGAATATACCATATAATAATTATCTTCAATTTTGTTTTAAATTATCTGATCTACATGAATTTAAAAATAATGCATTACATAGGAGTGCAGCTGTTTAATTATTTTATACATTTACCTTTTTTATTTGTTATTTGTTTTTTTGGTATACCTGTTATAGCATTAATACACATAAGCAAACAATCATGTCTATCATCAAGCTTTCCTACAAGGGTTGGTTTCCATTTATCTCGTTGTTCTTGTGAAAATTTATTTTCTAAAAACCACTCTCCGTATTTGATGGAAAGCCATTTTCTTTGAGCATATTTTCCTTTTAATTTACATTCAATTTGCGGACCTGTATAAGCTTTTAATTTTTGTGAAGCTCTTATAAATCTTATAGGAATAGTATTTTTATATAATTCTACAAATTTACCATAAAGTATATGACTTACAAATAACGATTTAGGATTACATTTTGGTTGTAATTCTATAAGAATACTCGTTAATGTTTTAAATACAGGATTTTGATCATATATTTCTTGTAATCTATTTATAAAAGTATTAGCTATATCTTGTAAAAGATAATCATCAATACTTTTCTTTTTAAAATCATTAAGTTTTGTTTTTTTAATTTCTTTAGGAAAATGAGTCTTACATGTATAAATTAATTGTTCATCCTTCTTATATTTCATACAACATTTTCTACCACATAATTTACCATTTTTAAATGAAGATTCGCAATGATAATCATCGCCATCTAATATATTAAATGTATCCCATAATAAAATATTATATTCTGAATTCATTATACATAAACTTAAATTCCTCAAACCAGGATCGCAGCAAAGTGTAATCATTTATAATATTAATATATATATATATATATATAAAGTTTAAATTAAACGATAAATTGAATTATATATATATATATATATTATCATTCGAAAGAAAGTAAAAACCTGAAGAATTATACAAATGTGTACCTTGCCGTCTAACGACGTCTTCGTTAAAGGTATTTGAAATGAAATAGATAATAATATTAGTCGATAAAATCATCTTCTTTACAATTCTAGGTTATACGTAACATGCAATTAATTCGTCTAGAATATAAAATTAAAAAATTACTATATATCAATATGCTTCTTAATGAGTTTGAAAAATTAGCACTTCGTAAATTTAAAATTAAAAGTATTTTACCAGATGCAACTATACTTATATTAGGAAAAAGAAGATCTGGAAAAAGTTTTCTTGCAAGAGACATCTTTTTCCACCATAAAAATATACCTTCTGGTATAGTATTTTCTGGCACAGAAGAAGCATCTCCTTTTTTTGGAGATTTCGTACCAGATTGTTTTATACATTCAGAATATGATCCAGAATTAATAGATAGTATTATGAATAGACAAAAACGTAAAATTAGAGAAGCAAAAACACAAGGTCTTTCTGAAACAGGTAAACATCAAAGTAATAACTTATTTATCGTTTTAGATGATATGTTACATGATGCAGCAAGTTGGAAAAAGGATAAAACTATTAAAAGTATTTTTTTTAACGGAAGACATTTTAATTTTCTTTTTATTTTAACCATGCAATATGCTCAAGGAATTCCACCTGAATTAAGAAGTAATATTGATTATGTATTTATCTTTAACGAACCTTCGGTTGCTAATAGAAAAAGAATCTATGACGCTTACGCTGGTATGATTCCCTCGTTTGATCACTTCTGTAACATATTAGACGCATGTACTCAAGACCATGAATGTCTAGTTATTAAAACATCTGGTAATACTTCTGATTTAAGAGATCAAGTTTTCTGGTATAAAGCGGAAGCACATACTGATTTTCGTGTAGGAAATTCTAAATTATGGAAATATCATAGTTCTAATTATAATTCGCGTTATGGAGAGGAAGATGAACAAAATCAAGAACAATTAGATAAATTAAAAAAGAAATTTGCAAAAACAAGAAAATTAAAAGTTATTGTTTCTAGAGAAGGAGAAATTGTTGGATATAAACAAGAGGATGAATAATAAGCTTTAACTTAAAAATAAAATGAATATGAATATTAATATGATACTACCTACTGAAATTATGTTAGAAATTTATGATTATTCAAATGTTGAAACTAAAATCAAATTAAACAGTATCTTGGGATTGTCTTATTATGTAAAAAATCCATTCCAGAATATTAATACAAGACCTACTAATATTAATTTTAGGACACTTGTTATGGGTACAACATTTTACAGATATGCCAGTTACAAAGGCTCTACTATTATACTTCCAATGTAAATATTAATGAGAGTGTTGTTTAAACTAAACTAAATTATGTCATTTTCTTTTAAGTATTTATACGTTTTACTTCCAATTTTAACACGCCTTTTTGTCAAAGGATTTTTTATCCATAATTCACTTGATACATTTTCTTGTATTTTATCTAATTCATTTTCTATATTTTTTCTACACATTGGACATATTTTATTATTTATCTCAACATGTGTTTTTAAACATGTTTTATGAAATTCATGTTTACATTCTAAAGTAACAACGTCTTCGTTACTTTCATTTGTTGTATCAAAACAATCAAAACAAATAGAACAAACAAAATCTTTATTTAAAAACATTTCAAATGTAAATTCTTCATCTAAATCGCTTAAATTATCTCTGTAATTTTCAGTAAAATATATATAATTATAACAGTCTTGTAATTTTTCAGAAACAAGTTTATAATTAATTATATAATTTTCAATTTCAAAACACCTAGTAGAATAATATCCACTATTATACATTTCGTCTAAACTATTCAACTCTGTAAAAACATCATCTATATTTAACAGTAAATAATTATACATAAATTCTTTAAATATATCAATCTTTTCATATTGAAGATATTTAATTAAACAGGTAATCCAAGATTGATGTCTAACATAAATAGTATAACTAGGATCATCTCTACCTCCAGGTTCATAAGTATAAGGATTATTATCTAAAAAAGAATGAAACGTTAATAGAATAGTTTCTATACCCATACTTGACGTCCATTTTTCATTTTCCGATGGCCATGTATTTAAAATTGTACTACAACATTTTCCATCTTTATACATGTTAGGATGTATTCTAATATTGTCATGATTTACAAATGTTACTTTTGGTGGAGAGTGTGGATAATTATCAGGAATTTCAAAATCTAATCGGATAAATGTATGACGATAAACAGAATCACGTGGAGCTTTTATAATAGTATGTAAAATATTTATATTACTTTCATCTTGATAAACAAGATAATCATTTTCTAATAAGGAACGTGTATTTTGCTGTATATACAAAGATCTTATTTCTTTTCTAAATCGTTTATTCATTTTATTTATATATAATCTAAATCAATAAAATCAATTTTTAAACTTTTTTCTTTAATGTTAATTTCCCATTTTTATATAATAAAAATAAATGATCCTTTAATACTTCTAATTCTTTTTCTTTTTCTCTTTTTATTACCATTTCCTTTTCCTTTTTTCTCATTGTTAATTTTTGTTGTTCATTTAAAGGATATTCTTTATCAGGTACATAAATAATATGGTCATTTAATTGAACACTCCATGTTAAATTTAATTTTGGATTTACCAACATAATATAATCCGGATATTCTACTTTTAATAATAATCCACCTGTTCTAAATTTTTTATTATGTATATTTAAATATCGAATCCATGTTTTAAATGGAGTCATATATCTTAATATTTTTTTTTCTTTTAATGTCTTTAAAGCAACATAATTATCTAATTTATGTACCATATCATATCCTGTCATATGATCCTGTTTACTACCATATTTTGATTTCTTATAACCAGAATTTACTATACTAACAAATCTATTTTCACTTTCACTTTCACTTTCACTTTCACTTTCACTTTCACTTTCACTTTCACTTTCACTTTCACTTTCACTAAATATACTTTCATCATTTTTATCGTAATCTTTTTGTTCATCAGAAGATGTACTAGAATCTTTTTTTTCTATTGTGATGCGAGTATGTTTATATCTATTCATTCGTATATTATATATAGATATATTTTTTATTGGTTAAATACACATATATGCTTAATTTACAATTATTAAAAGAAACTCCATTATTTATATTAAAAAAATTACCAACATCTATTATGCAATATATATATGATTTAACAATGAATTTTTATAATAACGCAGACGAGATTATACCACGTCTTTGGTTAGGTAATCATAAATCTGCATTAGATGCATCTTTTTTAAAAAAAAATAATATTAATGTAATTATCAATTGTACAAAAAACAAATGCTTTATTGATAAACGTCAAGAAAATAATAACATTACTGACAATATAGAAATGTATAGAATTCCTGTTAATGATAGTTTATTGGAATGTGATTTTATTATTATGCAAGCATATTTTAAAATAATAGTTCCTTTATTGTTAAGAAAATATACAATAGAGCAAAAAAATATACTTATTCATTGTCATATGGGAAAACAAAGAAGTGCAATAGTAGTAGCTGCTTTATTAAAAGTACTTTTAGATTATAATTATATAAAAATAGATACAATTCCTAAAGAAGATGTATCTCTGGAAAAACAATTTAATTATATATGTAAATATATAGTTAGTAAAAGGCCACAAGCTTTTACATTTGGATATAAAATTAATTTTACATTATCCTTTTTTAGATTTTTTAAATAATAATAATAATATATGATGCCAAATATTAATTTGTGTCAATATTCTGATTTATTTGGAAAACCAAATACTGGTTTACACACATATAGATTTTTAAATATAGCTATTGTGGACGTAATTGCAACATTTTTATTAGGAATTTTTATAAAAGAATACTTTTTAAAAGATACTAGTATATTATATATTAATATATTTCTTTTTATATTAGGTATTATTATTCATAGAATGTTTTGTGTTGAAACAACAATTGATAAAATTCTTTTTAAATAAAAACCAATAATATTAATTTACTATTTTTATTTTGTTTTATAATTATAATAAAATGAATGTATACGTTATTATTATTGTATTATATTTAATGTTTGTGATGGGTATAAAATTATCAACTATTTTACAAACACTTGTCGCACCAGCTTTAGCATATTTAGTATATTTAGTTACTCCTGATTCTTATCATAAACAAATTATAGAAAAAATTACAGAACATCCTATATTTAAACAAATATATCCAGGATACGATAAATTGATAGATATGGATTTTTTAAAGAAAAATCCTATATATCTTTTATATCATCTTATTATACCAACTATTATTGTTATTATTATATTAAGAGTAAGAAAAGTATATTTAAGCATAAATGCATTTTTAAATGATACGTCAAATGAATTTAGTAATTTATGTCCATCTTCTTATAAACGTAATCTTTTTCCATTGTTGATACCATTTTACAATCCTATTTTGTTATTATTTATCTGGTTACCATTAAGCTTTTGGTTTAAAAATTTACCAATTAGCATCATCAATTCTAATCAAAAAACAATAGAATCAAAAGATACAAATAGAGAACCAGATGCTTATATATCAAGGTCATTTATAGTATACTATATTACTTCTGTTATATTTTTATACATTATGATGTTTAGAGCTTGTAAAGTTCCTGTTGAAGCTGTATCTGAAGCTGTATCTGAAGCTGTATCTGAAACTCTACCAGAAACTCTACTAGAAACTCTACCAGAAACTATTTCATCTTAATTATCATTTTATACACTTGGATAAAACACCCACCTAGTTGTTTTATCAATTTCAGACATGTGTCCAACTATTTTTTTGAATATATCATCTTGTTGACGTAATTTATCATTGCTTTTTAATAATGGAAAATATTTTGCAAACTCGTGAAGATTTAATATTTGAAAAAATTTACAAAGTGTATAACTATAACTCAAAAAGTTTTTACGTGAAGGTGGTTTATACTTTTCATAAGGATCTTGTATTTGCTGAAACATCTTTTTAATTTTCTCCTCTATTTCCTGTGTTAATGTAAATGGAGGTCTACCATTTAATCTATTAATAATACCAATTACATTATCATAATAATCATTTAAATTCAACTTTTTGAGATATCTTTTTACCTTTTCTTCTGTTAAAGCATTTAAATCATTTATTCTTTCCTTTTTAGCTTCTAAAATAACTTTATCTAACACATCTTGTGGAATCGCTCTCGCCTCTTTATTTTGAAACCGTCTGAGCCAATCTTCGAGGTGTGATCTTTTATCATATGTAAATTGTGGTCTATAATCATAATCTTGTTTCTCTTTATAAGATAATTCATTAGCCTGTTCAATTGTATTTTTACAAATTCCGCAAAGTGGACATACTAAATAACTATGTTCTACTTTAAATGAAATATTACAGTCTTTGCAAATTAATGATTCTCTTTTAATAGTCATCTTTTGTGTTTTGTTATCTGGTTCAAATTTTAAGAGGTATTCTTCTACTAAATCTACCTTTCCTTCGTTTATTTGATTTAATTCTAAACTAATTTCTTCACTTAATTCGTTTAAATTTAACAATTCACCTTCACGATTTTCTAATTCTATATATTTTTGAATTATCTGAGTAGATTCTAATAAATAATCACATAAATTAGTATTACTTTCCAATTTACCCTTTTCATTTTGTAAATTTCTTAACAACTTTTTATTCTTTAAATCTGTTGTATCCTTTTCTATATTTTTAATATCACTTTTTATTTTTTGCAATTTATTATCATTTACAAAAAGTTCTTCTAAACGATGTTCATGTTTATGTAAAATAGAATGTTGACTTTTTGATTTTTTTGTTTTTTGAAAATTTTTAGAATATGTTGGTGTACCTACAGTATCTTTTTTTTTTCTCATCTATATCTTATTTATTATTATTATGTTTAAATAAATTCTATATAATATTTTTAATATACATATATATTTATGAAAATCTTTAATAATACTTTTTATAAATTAATTTATGATTTAGCAATAATGTCAAATAATGTTTACACATATATAAATCATTCCAACTGGATAGATTTACCTAATTATACAGTAACAGATATAACAAATGATAATAATACAGTTAAATCATTTTTATTTTATAATAATCAAACTGGAAATAATATAATTAGTTTTAAAGGTACCACAACCATAATTGGACTTCAAGAAGAAGAATATTATGACAAATTTGGTTGGCAAGATCTTTCAAGTTCTTATAGTGATAGATTTAATGATAATTTATACTTTTCTTGTTGTTTTTACAAACAATCAAATATATTTAATAAATCATTATGCGATTACGATTCATTTAATAATATTTGTTCTAAAAAATGTTATAAAAAGTCTACTTTTTTTAATTTAAATTATATAAATCTTGCAAATGACATTGTTGAAAATATAAAAAAAGATATAAATTTTGACAATATTATTTTTACTGGACATTCATTAGGTGGTACAATAGCTACTATTATGGGAATTTTATATAACAAGACATCAATTGCATTTCAATCACCTGGAGATAAACATTATTTAGATTTAATTGGTCTTCATTCTCATCAAAACACATATCATTTTGGACATAATGCAGATCCTATTTTTATGGGCACTTGTGGAAATACTTGTTGGACATTTGGATATAATATCTATACAAAATGTCATTCTGGTTATACTTGTACTTATAATGCTAAAGAAAAATTAGGATATACAGAATCTATATTAAATCATCGTATAGATTCTATTATAAAAAATATTATACCACATTGGGAAAATGATTTTCCAGAATGTATACAAGATATCACTTGTTCTGATTGCGAATCGTGGGATTATAATTAAATTATATTTGATATAATAAAAAATATAATTTTATTAAATTACAATATACAATATACACTATGAATAACAAATTACCAAATGAATTGTTGATTATTATTTATAAAATGACAGATATAGAAACACGTATAAAATTAAATAAAGTTTTAAATTGGAATTTTAGATTTTTAAATCCATACCAAAATATAGATTTAATTAGAAAAAATTCTTTTAAATATAGAACACAAAAAATATTTTTTTCAATTGGTGGTCATACATTATCTATATAAATATAATACAAATACGAATAAAATTAATATTAAAATTAATATTAATTTTTTATTTATTCATTATCCCTTTTTTTAAAACGTTTCATTATTTTATCAAATGGATTTTTACTTTTAATACTACTTAAACTTTCAGGTATGCTACGCACGCTACGTACGCTACGCACGCTACGTACGCTGTTATTATCTGAATCTATTTCTCTTGTTGGCGGCCCTTCTTCAAGTTGCAACACAGATTCACCTTTGTCTCCAGATGGTCCTTTGTCTCCAGACGGTCCTTTGTCTCCAGATTCACCTTTGTCTCCAGATGGTCCTTTGTCTCCAGACGGTCCTTTGTCTCCAGACGGTCCTTTGTCTCCAGATTCACCTTTGTCTCCAGATTCACCTTTGTCTCCAGATTCACCTTTGTCTCCAGATTCACCTTTGTCTCCAGATTCACCTTTGTCTCCAGATTCACCTTTGTCTCCAGATTCACCTTTTGACCCTTTGTCTCCAGGTTCACCTTTTGACCCTTTGTCTCCAGGTTCACCTTTTGACCCTTTGTCTCCAGATTGTCCTTTGTCTCCAGGTGGTCCTTGGGGGCCAGGTGGTCCTTGAGGTCCTTGATGGGGTATTTCTGAATTATCACTACTACTTGAACTTGAACTTGAGCTACTACTGCTACTTGAACTTGAGCTACTACTACTGCTACTTGAACTTGAGCTACTACTTGAATCTTTTAATTTTAATTTTGGGTTTGATTTAAAATTTTTTATAGACCGCCCGAGTTCCTAATGATGGTGTCCTCGACGATGTCCATGATGATGGTGATGATTTCCTTTTAATTCAAAGTACAAGCTCTTGTTTTCAGTTGCTCGTAATGCATCACGAAGTCTATCAGCTTCTTGTGTTGATAATAGACACTTGATACTTGCTTCAGAATTAGAAATCTTATCTTTCAATTCACTATATTGGAATGCCATTTGTTTAGAAAGATCTCCTTTATTTTTAAGACCTTCTATTTGAATAGATGATGTATTTTCACTTGCTTGTTTAGCAAGCATTGCAAATTGATTTGTTGAAGATAATATTGTATCAGCCTTTCCTTGGTAAATATCTTTTGTAATATTTCCAAAGTTTGACCAGTTATTATCACTATGAGTTTTAAGATAAGCCGCGAGTTCAGTTGTATTTTTTTGTCCTTCAATACGACCTGCAGTTACAGCATCATTTGTAGCAGCATGAGCTCTATAAACAGATTGATCTATACTCATAGCTGTTCTATAAATATTATCATCTATATGACCAGCTACACGTTCAGTTGCCAAGAGATTATCAGCTGCACCCTTTCCGACAGAATCATTTAAAGCAGCAGAAGTTCGATAAACAGTGTCTCTAGATGATCCACCTTCTGCTTTAATACTATCACTAAGTAAATTAAAGTTGCGATTTTGCCTGTTTTCATTGGCATATTGTGCTCGATCTTGTATATCCAAGATTTCTTTTGTTTGGCCATTTTGTGATTTTAATGCTTCAACATTTTGGTAACTTTGAGATTTCAATAAGTCACCGTCGACTTTTCCGATTAGATCGGATAAATATTGCGTTTGGTCATAACTAGCTTTTAATTGGGAAGGATCCATTTTTATAACTTGTATTGTTATACATCTCAACAAGAAAAAAAAATTTTAGAAATTCCGTACAAATTGTACAAAATAAATATTTTAAAATTACTTTATAAAATGTACAAAACAATTATTTTTAAATTACTTTATAAAATACACAAATCAATTATTTTTAAATTACTTTATAAAATGTACAAATCAATTATTTTAAAATACTCGCAATTTGTTTATATTTTGTACTTTTTATTGTTTTCTATTTTCATTATCATTTCTTTAAATATGCTTAAAATAGATTTAAAGAAATGTTTTTTTACTAATTAAATCGATAAAATGCGTAAATTTATCTTTTTTATTTTATTTATTTTATTTAATAAAAGAGAAAAAAGATGGATACCGAAAATTATATTTCACCTAGTAAAATTACTAAACAATACGACATTACCTCTGGAACATTAAGGAGATGGTCCGAGGCTGGAAAAATTAGATGCATCAGACCAAACGGTGGTAAAAGAATCTATAATATCCAAGATATCAAAAAAATTTTTAATTCAGACAATAATGATCCTAATGGATCTAATGCTGAATTATCTAAAAATAAATTTGTCAAATTGTTAGATGATATTAAAAATAATTTAGATATAGAAAAAAATCCTCATATTAATAAGGAAGATTTTTATAAATCAATTAAAATTATCGAAGATGAATGTAATCATCTTTCTGAGTTATGTCAATCTAAATAATTTTTCTACAACATTACCCTTATATCCTTATATCCTTATATCCTTATATCCATTAAATTATTTATTATACCCATTATACTCATTATACCCATCAAATTGTTCATTATACTATTATACCCATCAAATTGTTCATTATACCATTATACCCATTAAATTGTTCATTATACCCATTAAACATTATACCCTTAAAACATTATACCCATTAAACATTATACCCTTAAAACATTATACCCATTAAACATTATACCCATTAAATTATTCATTGTACTATTATACCCTTAAAACATTATACCAATTAAATTATTTATTATAAGCAAAAAAAAAGTTTTAATATAAAAATAAACTATCATATACTAGTTTATTTCTATGTAAAATAGTATTATCTATTTAGTATTTTCTATACATTTTATATCATTTTTTGTATTATCTATTTTGTATTATCTATTTTGTATATAGTATAATTTATAAGTTCTATTGTATTATGTATAGTAATTGACAAATTCTCAATATCTTGAATAGTCTTTTTTAATTCATTTTCTAAAAATAACTGATGTTTAATCGTTTCTATTTTTTCATTCAATATTTTATCTAATTTTTCATCTTTTATTAAAGATATTTCTTGATATATCAAGTCATTATTCATTTTCGTATCTTTATAAAGTTCATAAAACTTTTTTTCAATACTATTTATAATATTTGTTTTTTCTAATATAATTTGATTACTTAAATTTTCTTCTATTCTATCTAAACGTTTTATTAATTCCTTATATTTAAACATTTTATTTATATAGATTATTTTTTTTACTTTTCTTAACGTAAAAACTTTTCCCAATATAAAAACTTTACTCGCCATAAAAGTTTTTCCCAATATATAAACTTTTCCCAATATATAAACTTTACATATTATAAAAACTTTTCCCAATATATAAACTTTTCTTAACGTATAAATTGCGTTAAAAAAGATATAAAAAAATACTCTATATAAATAAAATGTCTAAAGAAAATTCTATTGATTATTTATTTGAAGATCCACCTATCTCTAATCAACAATATGCATTAGTTAGTATCGTTGGGCCTAATATGCCTCAAAAGTGTGATACATGGGGATTAAAGATAAGAGGAACAACTGATACATTAGAAAAGGCAAAAACAATGTGTCAAAAAATTTTAAAAATAGATAATAATTATGATATTTATACTGTTGAAGTTGGAAAATTTTTTCCATTAGTTGTAGAACCACATCAAATTCAAGATATAGAATATCAAAATCAACAATTAAATACATTAATTAAAAGTTATTTAGAAAATAGAGAAATTGCAAATGAACAATGGCATTCTAGAAAGAATGAAATGGTACAAGAAGCTATTAAAGAAGGTAAATCAACTGAAAAGCCTAAAGAACACCCTATTTCTATTATGCAACAAATTTACATGCAAAACGAAGATATTCAAAAAGCACAAGAAAAAGTAAATAACTTAAAAGAAAAATTAAATAGTAATTATACTGAAGTTGAAAGAGAAGAAGCAAATGTAGAATTTAATAAAATTTTGAAAAATACACTACAAACTATAAAAGAAGGTGACGAAGAAGGTAGCGAAGAAGTTCATGAAGTTAATGATATTTTAGAAAGAATCAAAAATTTAGAATTAGAAAGAGAAAATTTACAAAATAAAGAAGAAATTGATAATAAAGAAATCGAAAGCTTAAATATACAAATCAAATTATTAAAAGATCGTTTAAGTGATCCAGATGTTATTAACGAATACATTAATACCAATTATAAAAACCCACAAATTAAATTAGTTTAAATTTACTGTGCAAAATAAATTGCAACGATTGAGAAGAATACTGCAATAGTTTTATTCAATGTTATTGATTCATTTTCAAAAATAGCACCTAATATTACAGCTAATACAATACTTATACAAGCCCATATGATATTTACTTTATTTGCATTATAATTATTATATATATAATGAAAAAGTACAGCAACTAAAATATAAAATACTATACCATTAATATAAAACATATCAAATATACTTTTACTATTTTTTAAAGAAAATTGTCCTAATTGTTCTATTATTGAGATAACAATTGAGATTATTATCATACTTTTTAAATCTTCATTTTTCATAATATATAATATACATTATATAATTAAAAAAAATATTTTTTTAATGTAGTTTTGTATTATTTAAACTACTTTTATGCACAATCATTTCACATATTTTAAAAATATTTAAATTATATATCATTTCTTTCCAATCAAATTCTGTAATTTTATTATAAGATTTTAAATATAATATGCTATCAATAGGATATCTATCATATTCATCATTGGAATATGTATCATAAAATTGTATGTTGTCTAAATTAAATTTAACACTTTTCATACAAGTCTATATAAACCATATATATTTTATTTTTTTAAATAGAATTACTTTTAATAATTGTTATAATTATTATTATTATTATTATTATTATTATTTCTGTTATTATTTACTTTACTTTTATTTTCTTCTTCTTTTTTTTGTAAAGCATCAGTTAATACAAAATTATAAGTATCATTTTCAACAAAACTTTGTAATTGCAATTCTCTTATATTTTCTATATGTTTTTTCAATTCATTTAATTTATCAAAATTTATAGAATTTAAAATTTTTAAAGATTTTTCAACTTCTACAAGTATTTCTAGTTCTTTAATCATACTTTTCATTTTTTCCTTTAATTTGGTTTACCTTTAATTTATCTTTAATTTGTTTTACACTTTTATCTTTAATTTATCTTTAATTTGTTTTACACTTTTATCTTTAATTTATCTTTAATTTTTTTTCAATTATTTATTAATATTATATACCATTTTTTTTTCAACGTCAAAGTCATTAATAAATTTCAAGTGTTTTTCAAAAAGTTTTTCTTCGCATTCCCCGATTACTAATTGAAGATTTAATTTTTTATTATCTTTATTATTATATATTCCAAGAATTCGTAAACTTTGTAAAAAGCTTGTAACATTTGCTCTGATTTTAGTTATTTGCCATGTTAAATGTCTTGAATAATCACTAGAAACATATGATAATCCTCTATTCGATAATCTATTTGCTATAAATATTATATGAGGATATTCCTTTAAAACATCTATAATTTTTGATATAGATTTATGTTTTATAATTTTTTTATTTTTACGTAAATAAAGTATTTTATCAGATGTTAATAATACGATAGGAATATTTGTAAACTCGTCAGATAATTTTTTAGCGCAATTTGTCATTTGACCAACATATGAATACTTGTTTATTAGCATAATACCTGTTTCTGTTTCTGTAAATTTTTTTACATATTTTATTTCATCATCTGTCTTATTTAAATTTATATTTAAATCATTAATACCGTAATAATTTTCATTTTGTTGAACTTTAATATATCTATCATATGATAATTTATTAAAAGGTGTTGCAGTTATATGTACAGTTTTATATACATTTACATGTGCTTTTAGTCTACAAGATAGTATAGTTTGATCAGATTCGTCCAACATTAATATATATTTAAGTGGCTCTACTTTTTGAAAATAAGAATATCTATATTTATTATTTAAAATCAAAACTAATTTTTTTGTTATTTTTTCTGTATTTTTATCAACGATTTGATAATCTACATTTTGCGATTTAAATCTTTGCTCATATTGAGATAATACTAATAATGAATTTTGAATGACTAAAATTTTAGTATCTAATTCATTTTCTTTTATGTATTTTATAATTTCATTTGTCTTACCACCTTGTATATCACCATAAATTAATACATTTTTCTCAATACGATTCAATGCGTATTGAGAAATTTTATCTTTTAAAGCATGAGCGATACGTGCATCTTCTGTTAATAATACTATTTTATCCATGATTTCAACTGGCAATTTAGGAATATTCATTTTCTGCATTCTTATTATTATAATAGTCAATATTTTCTAGATTTTAAAAATATTTCAATTTTTTTAAATACATTTACTAAAGACGTTTTAATTTCATTTGTTTTACCACCTTGTATATTACCATAAATTAATATTTTTTTCTTAATACGATCAAATGCGTATTGAGAAATTTGATTTCTTAAAATATTCGCTATACGCGCATCTTCTGTTAATAATACAATTTTATCCATAATTTCAACTGGTAATTTAGAAATTTTCATTTTTTGCATTCTTATTAAATTCAACATCTTCTAGATTTTTTAATTATTCAATTTTTCAAAAATATGTATGTTTATTTATTATTAATTGGTTTATTTATTATTATTTGGTTTATTTATTATATAAGGATTTTGTCCAAGTTGTTCGTTAAATAATCCTGGTTGAAATCTATCATCGCTTGCTTCTATTTTATTTCCTTGAATATTAAAAATATTTTTATCTGGTATATTTTGAGGTAATACTGCATTCATATTAGCACGTTTATCTTCTTCTTCTTTTAATAACAAGTTTGCATTAGTCTTGACTTTTCCAAATGAAACCTTTCCTGAAGAAATTTGAAATTTCTGATGACCTCCAGGTCTAGTTCCAGTAAGTAAATCTTGTTTATCATCTCTTATAACTACATTATCATATTGTTGTCTAGAAGTAGATTCATTCTTATAATTAGGATTACCTTGATAATTACTTTTTTCAGTAATCATTTCTTTATTTGTAGTCTTTGCATCATACTTGTTTGTAAGATATCCAAGACCTTTCTGTCCATTTGTATGTTGGCCTAAATATTTATTATCTATTAAATTTTGTTTTTGTGTATCTCTTGGTTTCATATCAGAAATCCCACTACTTTGTGGATCACTTTTATTTAATGTATATAATGTTTTTATATTACCACTATCATTTGTTCTTAATGTAGTTTCTTTTAATGTTGTCTTTATCTTATCAGATGGTCTTAAAACAACTCCTTTTTCAGTAGTATGTATACTTCCTAATGGGAATACTCCTTCTGTAGTAGATCTTTCATTTTTATATTGTTTCATACTAGATTTACCATAATCATGAACTTTATTTGGACCATTTACATTTCTCATATAATCATTTTCATAATTTATTCTTTTTGGCGCTTGTAAAAATGAATTTGATATTTCACCACTTACTTTATTATTATCTATATTTCCTACTCTTTGAGGAAATTTATCTAAATATTGAGCATTTCCATTTCCATAATATTCTACATTATATTGTTCTCTAGAAGATGTTTTAAAATTAACAGTGTAATCTTCTAATACTTGTGGAGCTATATATTGTCCTGGGCCTTTAAAAAGATGATCGTTAGTTTTTTCATAAAATGTATCAGGACGATTCTTTTTTACTTTTCCAATAACACCTCTTACTTCTCCCATTTGACCAGGTAATACAACACCACCATATACCTTTTTAGGATTGTTTCCAGGACGTAATTCATTAACTTCTTTAAACTGTGGTCTAATATTATTTTCAAAAGTACCAGCTTTTGGTGCCGATACATAAATTGGATCAATTAATTTCTCACCTTGTTTATAAATAGATTGGATATATCTATCTTTTATTAAATTAGTATTTGATGGCATACCATTTATATTTTCTGGATTTACATCATAAAAACTTTCTACTTCTTTTTTATGTCCAAATTCCATAGATTTACCAGTATATTTATCTAAAAGACTTACATTTGCAAATTCTTCTATATTTTGCTTGGTATTACTACCAAAAAATGGAACCATATTATTATGTTCTTTTTCATATGATAATCCAGTTAATACATTTATATTTTCTTTAACATTAGATTTTTTAATACCAGTCGTATGTGATTCTTGTACAGTTGACTTAAACATTGGCATATATTCAATTCCATTGTCAACTAACGATTCTACTTTACCTATACGATTCATATCATTAAATTCTCCTAATTCTTTTGAAGATAATGTTTTAATAGTTTTTTCTATTTTAGTTGGATCTTGTCCAACTGTACTATACGAATTAAAAAAAGGTAAAATCATTCCTGTTTCAACTGGATTATATGCATCTTTATAATTTTGTAAAGATCTATTCAATATTTCATTATTTGCTTCTGTTACAACATTTGAAGTATATATATTTTCCCCATTTGGTTTATCAAAAGTTTCTATCGCATCTCTATTTATAGGTCGTTCTCTTTGAATTCTCCCATTTTTACTAAAATAATAACCAACTATTGTTGTTAATCCTACTAGCGGAATTGTTAAATCAGCCATATATATATATTATAAATAGAAATAAAGTTTGATAAAAAACTTTATTTTTATTATATCTAATCTAAAAAACTAAAAAACTAAAAAACAAAAAACTATTTATTATACCCAATTTAAAAAACGTTTAATAACATGTTTATCAAGATTTACAATTTTATTATAAACATCTTCAAAACGGATTGGTGTATTTGTATTTTTATATTGTGCATGTAATTGTCTTAATGTTCTATAATAAATATGATCTTCTCCAATTTGAATTTCGTGTTTAACATGTGATTTAATATATAATCTATGAATTGTTTTTACTAATTTTAGAATAGATGCTTTAATAAATGCAAATGTAAATTGATATTCCTTATAAATTTTTTCAAGTAATTCTAAAGATTCTGGTTTGTTTAATAATTCTATATATCGTAATCTAATTTCAGCAACATTTCCTCTAATATCTTTAATAATTTTATAACTTTCAAAATCAATTTTATAAATAGAACTTATATTTGTATTAATATCTTTTACTCTAATTACTATACCTCTTTTGTTAGATAAATCAAAAGGTTTGTTTGAATTTATAATTGATTGAAATTCGTTTTTATTAATATATTCTTTCATTTTAATATTTTGATTTTTTTCAAATACAAATTCATTATCTTCAATTTGTGTTTTATTATTTACTTTTGATACGTAAATCAAAGCATTCTTTTTATGTTTTACAACAATTCTATTTTCTTTATGAAGCAAAATAAAAAAATAAGTTGAATTCTTATCTAAATTTTCTAAATCATTTTTATCAAAAAGATCCCAAAAAAGTTCGTTAAAACTTTTAGAACTTGACCAAAAACTTATACTTGCATCAATACATTTCGTAGTAGATGTATACCATTTATCATTATAATAATACAATCTAATTATTGTACCATCTTCACAATATTCAACAGTAATAGAATCATTTTTAATTAATTCATTTAGTTGCTCTTCATTTTTTACATCATCAATTTGAGGATAACACATTGCAACTATATTATTTGTATCTTTTTCAAAAATAATACCATTTGCTTGCTTTTTAATATTTTCACTTAAAAATTCTTCTTTATTTTCTTCATTTTCTTTATTTTCTTCATTTTCTTCAACCTTTTCTTCAACCTTTTCTTTATTTTTATTATCTACCAACAAGTAAAGATTATCGTTATGCTTTATACGTAACTCTTTAGAAAATTTTTTTAATTGTTCAAAAGTTTTATCAGAAACAAAATTATATAAATCGGTAATATTAATAATAGACATCGTATTAAAAAGTAGTAAAAAAGGTAATTATCTTGTATTAAAATAATTAATTAATAATTAATTATTCATTTTTTTTTTAACTAAATCTTATAAATTTATCAATTGTATTTCCAACTGTTACTGTTGCACTTTCAATAATAGATAATCTTGTTTTTGCATCTTCCACACGTTTATCATCTAAATTATTAAATATTTTTGTTTGCTGTTCATTTTCGTCAAATAATTTATGATTTGCTTTTTTGATATTTTTTATATCAATTTCTTCCATATAATCATTTGATATATACATTGGATATTCTACCATTTTATATATTTTATTTTCAGTAAAATTATCTCTAAACTCTTTTATAGTTAATTGTCCACCAAAAATTTTTAATGCATACCTAGAAGGTGCTGGTTTTAATACACAATCTAATAACATTGTTCCAGTTAATTTACTATATAAAAATTTTATAATATAATCTAAATTAGATAAACGTTTATCATTTTTATAAGCAAGCATACATGAAAAACTACAAAATACACCTTTTACACGAAATTTACAGTTAGACTTGTCATAATAAGATGGCAAACCTATTGGTATTGTATCGAAACCATGACAACACCACCAACAACAAACAGAAGTTGTATGTAACCATTCCTTATTTTCTATAAATTCACTTAACATTTCAAAAAATCCTCTTTTTCTATTAGATTCTTGAATATTAGCATTATCTTTTTCTACTTTGTGTTCTTTTTTAGCATATATCTTATTTTTTATTTGAGATTCTAATTTATGTACAAGAATATTATCTTGCTTTTCTCTTATTTCAATCTGACGTTCGTATAGTTCATTAACATCTAAATCATCATTTTCAAGTAAATTATTATATTCTTTTTGTAATTCTATTTCATTTTCTGAATTTGTCTTTTTTAGTTCTTCAAAAACGGTAGTTATAATTTCCTTTTTATCTAATTTATTACTGTAATTATCAAATACAAAAGTAGTTTCTTCCATTCCAATAGTACTTTTATCATTAATCACATTTTCATTTTCATTAATCACATTTTCATTTTCATTAATCACATTTTCATTTTCATTAATCACATTTTCATTTTCATTATTGGTTTCGTCTTGAATATCTAAATGTAAAATATAATTATTATTATCCTGTAATACTGTTGTCAATGGTATTTTTTTTCTAATTGATGAACTAAAATATTTTACAGCTGCTTTACGTCCACGTTTTTTCTTTTGTTTAACCTCTTCTATACATTCTTTCTTTTTTCTTCCTCTTTTTTTTTTTTCTTCAGTTACCTTTTCAATAACTTGTTTATCAGAAACTTCTTTACGAGGTCTTCCTTTTTTTCTTTTTACAATTTCATTTACTACCACTTTTAATGGTTCTAACGGTTCGTCTAAAATTTTATTATCTTCATCAGACATTATTATTTTATTTACATTTTATTAGTTTTTCAATTTTTTGATAAAATTAATTTCTAAATAAAATGTAAATAAAACAAAATGGAAACATATCCTGATTTACTTCAATCATTGTCTTTTTTAAAATTTCCAGATGAAAAACAATTATTATATTTTAGCGACTCTGATTCTAACTCTGATTCTAACTCTGATTCTGTAATAGAACAAATATCAATCAAACCAAAACAGATATCAATCAAATCAGAACAAATATCAGTCAAACCTAAACAAATATCAGAATCATCTGATTTATTTCTATCATGTACTTTTAGTGATAATATAGAAAATAAAAAGGATGTTGTTTTTAATGATATATTTACTGAAACATTATCTGAAAAATTATCTGAAAAATATAAATCTCCTAAAAAACGTTCTAAAAAAAGTAAAAAAACGTTATCAAAAAGTAGAAAAACGTTATCAAAAAGTAGAAAAACGTTATCAAAAAGTAGAAAAACGTTATCAAAAAGTAGAAAAACGTTATCAAAAAGTAGAAAAACGTTATCAAAAAGTAAAGAACGTTCTAAAAAGTAAAGAACGTTCTAAAAAATAATTATTTAAAATATTTATTGTACATCCGATGCCCAGAACTATCATGTAATTTAGTCATATTTTCTAAAAATTCGCATACTATATTTCCACATTCATTACTATAATATACTTTTCTAATACCTCTACTTTTTAATTTTTCAATACAAGAATTACAAGGACGTGAATTTTTTAAATGAGATCTTGATATACGTATTATTAAAATATCATGACCTTTTATTAATTTTTTATCTATTTTACACAATGCATCTATTTCAGCATGAATAGTAAATTTAACAAGAATATTATTTATAATACTTTCTTTTATATATTTATTATATCCCATAGTTATCATCTTATTACCTTTGATTAAACAAGCACTATGCTTGTGTTGTAAAGGAGAATTTTGCGCTATTTTTCTTAATTTTTGTATTTTATCATAAAATTTATTATAAAATTTTTGTTCAATAAAACTCATTGTATTTTAATGAAAAAAATTATACAAATCAATTTTTTCATTATTACTCGTATATTTTTATATATTTTTGTATATTTATATATTATATTTAAATGACTTTTTTGTTTAATCCAGAATTTTACGAAGAAACATTTTCAAATATATTTAATGCTAAAGATCCAGATTCTTTTTACATGTATGCACGTGTACCACCTTTATCCATACATGAAACTAAAATTGATATAGGATATATTAATACATATTATTGTAAACATATAAGAGATACTGGGTCTTATTTTATTATAATTAATTCTAAATTTTCTAATACTATTTTTGCTATATCTAAAACAAATAAAGTAGATAATGGAACAATTAATAAAGTATGCAGTTCAGGAGATGATATAAATATCATATGGGACCCATTTGAATACCCATTATTACAATATACATTAAGTAATAGTCATAGTAATAGTCATATTCATAGTCATAGTAACAGTCATAGTAATAGTAATAGTCATATACATAGTCATAGTAATGTATACGATAAAACAAAAAAGCTACAGTTATATATTAAAATAATAACTAGTTTTTAAATTTATTTATTCATTTTCACTTTCATATTTTTTAAACCAGTTTGTAATATCATTTATATTTAACCAAATACTTTCTGTATCTGTTTTTTTTATTTCATTTTGGTTATATATTTGCTCCATTATAACATTGTTGATTAATAAATTCTCTATATTATCATTAATAACTTCATTTGATATATCTGATATATCTGATAATTGTACATCTGTAAATACTTGTTTGTTATTTTCTAATATATTTTTAAAAATATTGTTAATAAGATCTATTTTCTTAAATTTATTTATTTCTTTATCTTTAACAATATCTATTATATTGTTTTTAATATTTTCATTTTGAGAAATAAATTTACCCAATTCTTTTTTAATTATAAACAAATCATCACGTTCTTTTTTCCGCTCATTTGACCATTTTTCTTCATCGTTTATTAAAAATATTTCTTTTGATAAATATTTATCAGCATTTGGATAAAAATTTATATCTACAACTGGCAAATTAGTGTCATTTTGAAGACCGCGTTTAATAGGAATTATTTGACCAAAGTTGGTTAACACTCCAACTATTTCTTTTTTTAATGTCATATAATATACTATACAAATTAATTTATTTCTTTAGAAATTTTATCTTTTGCAATTTGTTTGTTTTGAATTTCAGTAATGACTAATTTAGCGATATTGTTTACTATATCCGTATTATTAATTAATAATGTATTGATATATTGTAATTGTGTATTCCTAGATAAATCATTTACTATATTTGAAATTTCTGGATTTTGTACAAGAATATTAACTGTTTCAGTTAAAGATTTATTTCCATTTAATGTTGTAACAATATTAGTCATTTCTTTATCTGTATTAAATAATGTATTAGCCATTTCAACGTCAATGTTTTTTTTTTCTGGCTTTAAACTATTCTTTAACCCTATAACCAAACTATGTAAAATTCCATTTGCAGGAATTGGTAATATTGCAACAAGTTCTGATGCGGCGAATAAAACGAATCCAAAAATTGTAGATATATCTTGCGAATAACTCATTTATTGTATATATTTAGGTATATTGATTTTTTATTTGTTTTTTAAACACGCTTACAAGTAAGTAAAAAAAAATGATTTATTTTATTTATAACAGATAAATAAAGTCTTTATGGTTCATACTAGAAATCAAAAAAGAAAATTAGATGAATTTTTACCAGATCTTATAGATCAAGAATGTGGTGGTAATATTTCAATTTCTAAAAAAAAAAAGATTAATACAGAAGGTAAAGTGGATACATTTCCTAAGCAATCTGAAAATACATCTAGTATAAACAAGTTAGATAATGAATTAGATAACAAGTTAGATAATGAATTAGATAACAAGTTAGATAACAAGTTAGATAATGAATTAGATAACAAGTTAGATAATGAATTAGATGACAAATTAGATAATGAATTAGATAATGAATTAGATAACGGAAGTGATAGTAATGAATCTGGATCGTATTATACAGATGATACAAATGATATACATGATAATAATATAGAGTCTATTCTTAAACGTTCTCTTATTAGTTTAATGAAGAAATATACGAATCAAACATATAAAAAAGAAAAAAAATCAAAAGATCCATATGATATATTTATTTCATATACTAATTCTATTTATGAAGGAGAATTTTTTGAAAGAGAATCAAACGAAAATAAAAAATGCAAATTAAAAAATTTATATACAAAAGAAGAAATTGACAATATTAATAATGAACTTTATAAAATAAGAGAAAATTACCGTGAGAATGCTCCTAGCGTAATAGAAATTTTAAAAAGTAATAACGATGTAAAAGGAAAACAAAAGATATTGGAAAAATTTTATCATTATACAAATTCTGATATATTAACACATGATTATGCAAATAATTTAGCTATAATACAAAAAAATACAAAACGTTACGAAAATAAAGAATTAGAAATATTAGAAAATGAAATAATAAAAAAATCATCTAGTTTAGATTTTTCAGATGACTACCGAGAAAGAATTTTAAAATCAAAAATGTCATTGCATAATAAAATATTAGCATACAAACGTCTTGATGTAATGGAATCTTTTGAAAATTCTGATACTAGCGAATATGCTAAATACAAGACATGGGTAGATATTTTATTAACTATACCATTTGATGAACCAAGTATTCAAGCTAATAAAAGTATTAAAAATATTAGAGAAATTTTAGATAAAAGACTTTCTTTTTTGGAAAAACCAAAGGATCAAATTATTAATATTTATACACAAATGATAAGAAATTCTAATTTTAATATTAATTCTATTGGATTATATGGTCCAAAAGGTGTTGGTAAATCAAGTATTATAAAAAGTATATCTGAAGCCTTAGATAGACCATATAGAACAATTAGTTTAGGAGGAGAATCGGATTCTTCTTTATTAACTGGTCATTCTTTTACGTATATTGGAAGTATACCTGGTAGAATTATAGAAATTTTACGAGAAACTAAATGTTCAAATCCTATAATTCTTTTTGACGAATTAGATAAAGTATCTGAAACTAATCATGGAAAGGAAATTATTGGTAATTTAATTCATTTAACAGATGCTACTACAAATAATAAATACAACTATGATAAATATTTTGCTGGTTTAGAATTTGATTTATCCAAAGTACTTTTTGTATTTACTTATAATGATCCTAGTAAAGTAGATAGTATTTTGTCAGATAGATTATTTAAAATACATATAGATAATTATTCTTTAAAAGAAAAATTAGAAATTACTCATTTGCATATTATACCTAATATTTTGGAAAAATACAATTTTAAAAATGAAACTATAAATTTATCAGATGAAGCGATAAATTATATAGTAGAAAGGAATATATCTGATCAAGGTATGAGAGATATTAATAGAAAAATAGAAACCGTTATATCAAGAATTAACACATTATTATTAACTACTGAAAGTGATAATATTGTAAAGTTAAAATATAAAAGTCTTTATTCTATTTTTAATAAAAATATATCTTTACCAGTAACTATTTTAAAAGAACATGTAGATATATTATTATCAGATAGTTTTACAAAAGATAGTATATCTAATGAACCACCATTTGGAATGTATATTTAATCATTTGTAAAATCATATTCGTGTTCATATTCGTGTTCATATTCGTGTTCATATTCGTCAGGTTCATTTTCACGCTGTTCTAATGAACAAATGCTTTTTTTTACATCAAAGTGATCTAAGCTATTATTCATATTTTTATTATAATAAAATCCTAATAAAGTTGCAAATGGTTTTTTAACAACAGTATATACATTTTCTACAAAATTAATATGTTCATCCATATTTTTTGTACTGTTGTTAACAGTTTGTAATGTATTTTCTACTTTTTCTAAACGCGAGTTTGTATCTTCCAAACGTATATTTGTTTTTTCTAATCGCATACTTATGTTTTCTAAAAAAGATTCTATTTTATCAAGACGTTCTAAAATAGGTCCTTCTTTATTTATTTTATTATTTATTTCATTTATATTATTATCCATATTATTTGTATTATCATATATATTTCCTATATTTTTATTCATTGTATTCATATTTGTATTGATTGTATACATATTTGTATTCATAGTTACAATCATTGATATTATTCTTTTAATTTCATCATTCATTTACTTTTAATATACATATTTTTTTTAAATATTATACTAATTATTATTATAAAAAAACAAAACCAAAATATTTGTCTTATTGTAATAGTAGAAGATATCTGAAATTCATTTTCCAATTCAGGATATAATAAATGACTTAGTTTAACACCATTTGATACTGCAGCTTCTAATGAAGTAAAATTATAAAGACTTTCACCATTATGTGTACCAACATTATACAAGTTATTAAATTGACTGTCAAAAGATAAATTAGGTTCTTTTGAAGTTGCTACAAAAGCTGTATCTACACATGTCCAAATATTATTTTCATATATAACACCAGGAGATAATATAGTTTCGGTTGGTTGTGGTAAAAGAGGAAAAGATTCTAACAATTGATAAAATATTTCTTCAAGTAATTCTTTTTTTGTACATTCATCAATCTTTTTACCAGTTCTTTTACTCTTATTTTCTTTAATAGTAATAGATGCAGAAATAACAGTTTTTGATTTTTCTTCATTAAAATTCATATAATCACTTAATACAATAAACGCTAATCCCCATTCAGATTTAGGAAAACCATATATAGTTGGAAGATTTAATTTAGTATCCCAATGAAATGTAACTGTTATATAATCTATATAAGCAGTTTTTTCTGCCCATTTTTGTAAATTATCAAAATTACCAAAGGCATTCTTTACTAAATTGTTATTTTTTATTAAAGATGCTATTGATCTAGGAGGTATTGCCAGAATATATGTTTTTCCATTAATTTCCTGTTTTACTCCATTTGTTTTTACAATAATACTTTTTACATTACTTTTTACATTACTTTTTACATTATTACCATTTTCTTCTACATTTATATTTTCAACTAATGTATTTAATAAAAATGTAACTCCATTTTTTTCTAAATAATCTCTCCATTTTTTTAAAAATCCAATATCACTTGGTTCTTTCGGTTGATACAATCCATAAAAAAATTGTTGATTTAACAATTGAAGAAATTGATGTAATGTATAATTTAAAGAAGTCGCTCCATCTGTTAAACGACATATTCTATCTATCATATCAATAGATTTTTCACTAAAATTTAAATTAATTATATGTTCATTCATAGATATATCCTTTCCATAATCATTATTTATTAACAATGCTATAAAGTCGGAAAATAATACAAATAATTCACTAAAACTTAAAACTGTCCAAATTGATTCTTTACCAATTGTTGTAATATTAAATTTATATGGAACAAATAACTTGTAAAAATCTAAATCCATTTTAGATAATAATGTTCTAAATACTTTATATGTAGAACTGTACACTCTGGGTCCGTGTTCAGTAAATAAATCCTCTCCATTTCTTCTTACTCTTCGTACTCTGTGACATCCTCCTATATCATTTTCTTTTTCAATTACTAATACTTTTTTATTAATAAAAGAACAACATTGAGCTAATGTTAATGCAGATGGTCCTCCTCCTACAATAACTAAATCGTAATTTTGATTCATATAATAAACTTTTTAAAATAACTTTTTAAAATAACTTTGAAAAAAACTTTGAAAAAAAATGAAAAATATAAAAGACATGTAAAATGTAATAAAATGTTAAAACAAAACAATAAAGATACCTTACCGTATATCAACAGCGTTGGTAAAGATACCTTGTTTTATTCTTCGATTGATCAAAAATTATTTTCAACAACACATAATAATCTTTTTTTAACACAACAAGGAATAAACAATGATCATTCTGCTATGATAATTCAAAATTGGTGGAGAAAAAGTAATTCAAAAACAAAAAAAGAAGACAAAGCATCCATCTGTATACAGGAATGGTGGAAAAGAAATAGAACATTTAAATATTATTATTTATTTACAGACAATTCTAGATTTTATATAGAAGAATTATACGATAGATTATTATCAGTTGTTATCCCTGGCATTCAATATATATGTGTTAAAAAAAAAGATACATTTCCAAAATGTATATTACTTAAAACTAATTTACATAAAGAAGTATTAGACGATGAAATAAAAAGAGTACTAAGAATGATTGGATACAATTATCAATTTGTTTTAAATAAAAATTAAAAACTGAATTAAAAATACAAATAATTAAAAAAATACAATAACACTTATAAAGAGTATGGAATTTATCTATAAACAATCTAAATTATTCAACAATTTAGTTTATAATTATTTTTCAAAAAAACATAATCCTATATACAAGTCAAAAAATGTATTTATCTTGCATAATAAAAATATCAATTCACACTATAAAATAAAATTAGATGAAAAAGAACAAGAACATACTTTAATATATGTTTTATATAAAAATATATATTATAAAGAAATTTCTGTTCAAAAAGAAATACATTATAAATCTTATTTAGATACAAAAACAAAAATCAAAATTTTAAAAATATATGATTATTATAAAAATAAAATTAATTTATCAAAAGATGTTTTGATTATAGGAAAACGTTATATAAATCGTAAAACAAATGAAAAAATAAATGATTCTACAAAACTTTATTGTACATTTGATGTAAATGAAAAATTAAAAGAAATTAAAGAAGAAATTAAAGAAGAAATTAAAGAAGATTCATTGCAAATTAAAGAAGAAATTAAAGAAGATTCATTGCAAATTAAAGAAGAAAATGATAAAAATGATAAAAATGATATTTTAAAAAATAAAAGAAGATTATTTTTATATAATTTTAAAAATGCATTTAAATCAAAAGATACGATTTATATAAAAAATTTTATTGAAAATGGTTTATTTTTAGATGTAGAATATACAAATGATATTTATGATGATTTTACGTTATTTCCAGTATCAAAGGATAATTCTATGTTATTCATGATAGGTATGACTTTTATTAATAAAAATCAATTAGATTATATTCATTATACTACTGATAAATTAACACCAGAATATGAATATAGTATTTTAAAAAGATTCTTGGATTTTATTAATGAAAAATATAAAAAGGATAAATCTCCTGTTATTATTTATCATTGGAGTCATGCAGATAAAACATATTTAGAAAAGGCATTTAAAAAATATCCTGATTTATATCATATATATACTATATATCCTATAGAATACGTTGATTTATTATATATTGTTAAAAAAACAATAGTATTACCTTCTTATTCATTAAAATATATTGCTAAAACATTATTAAATATAGATTATGACACAGACTGTAAAAATGGCTTGGATGCAATGTGCTCTATTATACAAAAAAATAATAATATGAATAATGATGATAAATTAACAGATTTTGATGTTACAAAAGATGTTATTCAATATAATAAAATGGATACATTATTATTATATAAAGTTGTTATGTATTTTTTAAAAGCACAATATGAAAAAATTGAAAAAAATTGAAAAAAAAACAAAAATTAAATAAAAATACACCAATGTCTACATTTATTCCTATTTTTATGAATTTAATATCATCTAAACCAGATATTAAAATCAATCCTGAATTGAATCCAAGCGCTAAAGAATTTATTCCAGAGAATAAGAAAAATATTACTATAACTCAAAATATTACTATAACTCAAAATATTAAGAAAGAAGAAGAAAAATTTGATGAAAAATTATTTGATTCTTTAGAAGATGATTTCATTAAAAAAAATGATTGGATTTTTTATGTTTAAATGCTAAAAATACTTAATAAAAATAATAAAAATAATAAAAATAATAAAAATATAAAGCCCCGAGAATTTGCATTTATGTAGATTCTCGGGGCTTTTTTACATTAATTAATATTAAGATTTTTTTTAGATGGTCTTCCTCCTTTTTTCTTTTTCTTTACAATAATTTCTTCCGGTATCTCAATAACAATATCATCTACCATGGTTTGCTGTAAATTAACACCTTTAAAATCAAATTTTTCCATTTCGCCAATAACAATTTCTTCTTTTACAATTTCTCCATTTGCAATTTCTTCATTTGCAATTTCTTCATTTGCAATTTCTTCATTTGCAATTTCTTCTTTTAAAATTTCTTCATTTGCAATTTCTTCATTTGCAATTTCTTCATTTGCAATTTCTTCTTCTAAATTTTCATATATTTCATCTTCGTCATCTATTTCGTCTTCGTCTTCTTCTATTTCATGCGCTGATTCAAAAAAGTCTTCAGATTCTGAATCTGATTGTGATTCTTCCACATTTTCTTGTAATAATGGTATTGTTGTTGTATCTTGTTCTACTGTAGGTGTATTCATACTATAGTAAAAAGTGGAAAGTAATAAATCAATTCCGACAATATAAATGATAAATTTATTAAAAATAGAAATGTATTCTACATTATAAAATAGTATATATAAATAGATACTTGCATAAAAAATTAAACCTACTATAATAGAATAGGTAGAAATTGTTTCTAGTTTACTAAAAGCATTGCATTTATGCAATATACACTGCGAAAGTATAAACATGTAAGGACTTTATTTATTATCTTATAAATAAAATGCTTATTATAAACGTAAACATAAATTTTTTTTAAAACAATTTAGTGTTTAGAATAAGCATTTTATTATAAACGTAAAATAAATTTTTTTTAAAACATTTTAGTGTTTAGAATAACAATGATGATAAATATTACAAATATGATCTAATAGATCTTTTTTCTCTCTTGATCCATTATAATCTCCTATAATTCTTCCAGTTTGATCAAAAAATTTAATAGTTGGAAATCCTCTAAATGACAACATATTTTTAACATCGTCTGTAATTTCTTCACTTTCAATAGAAGAACAAATGAAATCATTTCCTATACTATCACATAATTCGTTAAAAGTTGGTTTAAATCGTACACAATGTCCGCACCACTCGGCATGTATCAAAAGCATACCAGGATTTTTATTAATTTTATTTTGATTTACGTAAACACCATTTAAATTTGATGTAAAATCATTCTTTTTTAAAACAACACCTTTAATACCACTCATTTTTACTATTACTATATAAAATAAACTTTTTAAATTAATTTAAAAATAAAAATTGAACATTTAAATGCAATCGTATAGATATAATGTCTAAAGAACTAGAAACTCAACAAGATACACTTACATATGTTTTTACAGACGGTGGTTGTAAACGAAATGGAAATCCAAATTCTAAAGCAGCATATTCTGTATTTTTTACTGAAAACCAAGATTCACCATTTTTCAAATTTAATACATCACAGCATCTTACTGAAGAACCTACAAATAATCGAGCAGAATTATCAGGTATCCTGTATATTTTTAAAACAATATACGAAAATAAAACATTATTTCAAAATCAACATATTATCATTTGCACTGATAGCATGTACTCCATTAATTGTATACAAAAATGGTCTAAAAATTGGCTTTTAAATAATTGGAAAAATGCAAAAGGTCAAGATGTTAAAAATAAAAAACTAATTCAAGAAATTTTAAGATATCACAATGACCTTCACCGAAGCGGAGCTTCAGCTCGACAAGGTGACCTTAGTTTCAATATTAAATTCCAACATATCTTTTCTCATACCAAACCACCAAGTGATAAAAATACCTTATCGTATTACTTGTGGTTTGGTAACAACAAAGTAGACGAAAATATTAATAAGCTTTTAGAAGGATGATCATAATGATGAAAATAAAAAACAACACAATATTTCAAGACTTGTTAGTAGTGGATCTAATTTAAAACTTATACAAATGGAAATAGAAAAATGTAGACTTTTATGTGGTAATTACTATACTAACAAAAATAGTATCTAAAATATAAAATCACTTTTTTTTAAAAAACAATTGAATTTATATCTATTTTACGTATAAAATACATAATGGATAATCAAAACAATCGTTTAATTACAAAAAGTGAAGTTGAAAATATTCTAAATTATTTCGAAAATATAGGTGATAATAATACCTTTTTAAATATAAATAATTTAGAACATTATCAAGAAGCTTTTATTCATGAAAGTTATTACCAAGCTGTTCAACATCAAATGACAAATGGAGAAGATTCTCTTTTAACAAATTTTTATTTACCGAAATCTTCAAGTGAACGTCTTGAATATCTAGGAGATTCTATTTTAAAAGCTATTATGGGAAGATATTTATTTGAACGTTTTGGAAATGAACGAGAAGGATTTTTAACAAGATTGAAAATTAAAATTGAAAAATGCAGCATGTTACACAAAATCGGTATTACTTTAGGATTTAAAAAGTACATTTTACTTTCTTTACAAGTAGAGAATCAGACAATTCTCGACATAACAAGGGGGAGAGGAACACCAAGTTTTTACGAAGATGCATTTGAAGCATTTATTGGATCTATTTTAGTAGATTTTGGAGAAAAGGGATATTTATATGCTGATCGTTTTGTTAGATCAGTTATAGAAAATATTATTGACTTTGCAGAGCTTATATCTAAAAATGATAATTTTAAAGATAGTCTTCAACGTTATTTTCAATCTAAAAAATTTAAACCACCTATATACACATCTTTACAAGAAGATGGTCCATTATATAGAAAAATATTTACAAGAATGTTAATAATTCCGAATAAACAATTATCTGAAATGAGTGAAATTGTACAAAAAGAAATTAAGAAATACAATAAACATATATTAGAAGAATACAGGTTAAAAAATCCAACTATTTTTTCAAAACTTTTTGAATTATGTCAAAATGATAATTACATATTAGGTATTGGATTTGGTCGTAAAGTTACAAGTGCAGAACAAGAATGTGCAAAAACATGTTTAGAAAATTTGCATATAGATTTGAATTTTTAATAAATACTTTATTTATATATTTTTTTTATTTTTATATTTTTTTTATTTTTATATTATAAAAATGAATCTAACTAATTTCGCCATTTCATTTTTTATTTTAATTTTTTGCGTATTTTCTATCGCAACATCAAGTATCGCCATTGAATGTTATCAATCTTCTCAACTTAGACAAGAAAAAAAAGGTAATTGGATTTTTATTATTTCTAATCTTGTTATATCTATACTATTTTCTTTACTTTCTATGAGAAGTATGTATAGATCATATATCGAAGTAGATTTCCAAAGTTAAATGTAATTAAAAATTCCAAATTTCAGAAAGTTCTACTGTTGTTGCAGAATGAATTTTTGATTTATTTTCTATACTTTGAGTTTTTAAATGATCTAATATTAATAAAAATATTTTATATTGTAAAGAAATTTCAATATGAGATTTAAAGTTCTTATGGCTATCATCAAATGTAAAAATATTTAAAAATCTTTTCAACACTCGTAAATCTACTTTTTTACAATCATCTCTTATTAAAATATCATTATTATACTTTTTAAAATCGACTGTATCTATATCTATTTCAAATAATTTATATGTATACACAAAAGAAATTATTTTATCAAAATATTTCATATAATCATCTGTTATATTATTGCACAAATCTAATTTTTCTTTTTTTGTAGTATTTTTACCTTTCTTATTATTATTAAAATAATCATTTAATTTATTAATACAATTAATTAGTATATTTACAATACTAAAACAAGAATCTATATTGCAAATACATTCTATTACATTTTTATTAGTATTTACACTTAATTTTTTAGAATATAAATTTGTTTTACAAATCTTTTTAACTTCACCATACGAGTTGATAAAATTATAAGAAAAATCTTTAAATGATACTATTGGTACGTTGCATTCTTCTTTTAAAATATCTTTATTTTGTTTAAAATAATAACTAGGTATAACAGTAGAAAAAACAGTATATTCATTATATAAATCCCAACATTGATTTTCATAAATTTGATTATGAAATATAGTCGACTCTGACATATTATCTAACATATTAGAGTATCTATTTAATAATAAATTATTATCACTCTTTTTCTCTGCATTTATAAAATTATAATTTTGATATATACTACAAGATAAAGTTTGTGGCTCACCTATACTCATTTTAAATGATTTGTTAAAATCAAATGACTTTGTGTAATCTAATAAATAAGACATCTTTTCTATTAAATCTTTATCTTCATGTTTTATATTAATAGTTTCGATAAAGTGTTCAAATGACATTTTAGTAATACCTTCACCGCCATCTTCACGAGTATCTTCGTTAGTATCTTCGTTAGTATCTTCGTTAGTATCTTCGTTAGTATCTTTACGATTACTTAGATACCATTGTTCAATTAAAAAAAATAATTGTCTAATATCATATTGTGATTTTTCTATTATTTGTAAAATGTTTTCTTTTGTTAAATGTAATTTTTCTGATGTATTTATATCTAATACCAACTTGTTTAATTCTAATAAACTAGGTTTTTTAAATTCTATCACGGTACAATTTTTATAATCAGAAAATATCGATTTGTATTTTAAATTATTACATATTAAAATAATAGGTATGTTATTATTAGAATGTATTGATTCTATAAAAGTTTCTAAACCTTTTTCACATAATTCTATATTATCAATCAATACAATGTTTTTTTTATTTTGTTTTTTTGTAAAAGTATTTTCTAATGTTAAAGAATTAAAATCAACTATTGCATTTACTACATCATTTGTTCTTTCACTTGAAGTTAATATATCAAGATCTATATTTATCAAGTTAAATGCTTTAAATAAACATTCAACAGTTACCGATTTAGCACAACCAATAGGACCCTGTAAAAATAAAATTTGTTTTAAAGAAATATTATATTCATTATTTGATTCCAACGTTTTTATCCATTTTCTTATATGATTTACCATATCTTTATGAAAAAGTGACTTTTGTATAGTTGGTTTGTATTTTGTAGAAAACAACATATTGTAATCTTTATATTATTATACGTTATTATTTTTTATTCATTTTATTTTCTTATTTTATATTATGTCTAAAAGTCCTATAAAAAACACAAAACCTAATTGTGATAATAATACGTTAATATGTATTGTTTGTTATCAAAGAATAAACTTATTTGATACAAAACATAAATGTATCTCAATAAATAATTAAATACAATAAGTTAAATAATAAGTTAAACATTCTTATTTTTTTTATTACATTAACTATATAATTAATGTCATCAACTATTCAAGAAACTTTTCAAAAATATATCGAATTACAAAAACAACTAACCGATATGAGAAAACAACAAAAGATTGTTAAAAAAAATGCAGATACATTAGAATTAGAAATTAAAGAATACATGACAAAAAACGATATGGATAGCATATCATTAAAGGATGGAGAAATTGTTTTATATGCACGTAAAATACCACAAACATTTAAAAAAGAAGTAATGATGGAAAAAATCAATGAAAGATTAAAGGATAGCCAAAAATCAGAAGAAATTGCACAATCTATACTTCAAAACAAACAATTTATCGTAGAAGAAAAAATAAAAGCTGTTATAAAGAAAAAATAAAAGCTGTTAAAAGTAAAAAGAAAAAAGTAAAAATTAAATATCCTCTTCATCATCTGTATATCTATTATACACTTCAATTATTTCATTAATAATATCATTTTCATCCAATGTCGTATAAGATAATGATATATTAGAAGGTAAATAATTATTTAATAAATTTAACACATTTTCTCTTCCAGTTATATCAGTTATATCAGTTGTATCTATTGTATCAGTTATATCTATTGTATCAATTGTATCAGTTATACCAGTATCCACCGTATACATTCTATCCATTGTATACATTCTATCCATTGTATACATTCTATCCATTGTATTTATCATTTCAATCATTTCATTATCATCTATATTATCATCTATGTTATTTTCTATTATTATATCTGTTATTAATAATGGCATTATTTCACTATCACTACCATACTCTTTTTCATACTCTTTTTCATACTCTTTTTCATAAAATGTATATTTTTGTATATATTCATCTATTTCTATTGTATAATTTTTATTAATATAAAAGTCATCTATTTGTTCTGGATAAATGCATTTTAATTGCGAATAAAAGATTTCTTCACTAAAATCTTTATATCTAAATTTATATTTATGTAGTAGCAATAATGTTTGTTTATATGGTAATAATTCGTATATTTTATCATCGTTTTTATACTTTTCATGTAATGTATCATATACTTTTAAAGACATTTCTGGCAAGAGTGATTTTATTATATGATAAATATACGATTTTAATCTTAGTTTTTCTAATTTATAAATACCAATAGAGTGTTCAGGTATCTTACAATCTCCTATTTCATGATTAGAACAAATTGTATCATTACAGATATATTCAGGAATTCTTTTTTTTACATAACTATCAGTATCAAAACGAAAACATCCACTGATACCATTTGTATTCCAATGTTCAATTAATCCTTTTACTGTAAATCCTATTCTACCACAAGCATAACATCTTTCTAAATTATGATGCGATAATCCATTACATTTTTCTGTTTTATATAAACTACGTCTACATATACAACATATCATGTATATATTTACATCATTTAATATATCAGTTATTTGAGAAATAACTATATCCTCCGTTATATCCTTATTTAAATATAAATATGAACTTTCTTTATAATTTAATTGTATCTTGACACTTTCTATAGAACTATCAATTTCTCCATTGTCTGTAAAAAGTTCTTCATTGTCTGTAAAAAGTTCTCTATTTTGTATTTCTTTATTATTTTGTATTTCTTCTAAAGGAGAATCATGTGTTAATTTATTAATGTAATAATTATATACATTTGGATTTTCATTTTCATAAGATGTTTTACAGTCGTAGCAAATAGTAGAATAATAAGATATAGATTGTTTACAATAATAACAAAACTTTTTAGAACATTTTGGATTTTGAGAACATTTTATAATAAGGTCACCAATCGATGTGTTTTTTATTGTTTCTGTTTTTATCAAAATATCTGTATTACATTTTAACATAGGACATTTCATAATTGTAAATCCAGGAAATGCATGTTTATCGGCATGATAAGAATATTCCATCCATTCGCTTTCAGTTGTACATATTTTTTTAATATGGTGATGTTCAAATATATTTCTAAAACCAATTTTAGTAAGACAATCTTCAAATGGATAAGGACAATATATGTGACTTTCATTTTCATTAATAGGATGATTTTCATAATTATTAACACATTTTCTTAAACATTCAATACAAATATAATGTATATTACAACAACTTTTTATTAATAAATTATTCGGAATAGTATCATTTATAAAAAAATTATTTTGTATATCTACCAATGACAAGTCTCCCAAGTTTTCATCATTTAAAAAATACAAATCCTTAAAACATATACAACAATACTTTTCTGGATCTAATACTAGATTAAATTTAACAATTGGGTCATAATCATCTTTTAAATTCATTACTTATTAACAATAAATAAAAAATATTAATAAAAAGCATTCTTAAATTATATCGTACATTATTTGATTCGTATTCAAAACGCATATAAGTATTCAAAACGCATATAAGTATTCAAAACGCATATAAGTATTCAAAACGCATATAAGTATTCAAAACGCATATAAGTATTCAAAACGCATATAAGTATTCAAAACGCATTAAATAGTTATTCATATTCGAAACGCATAATAATCTCAAATTTTAAATTATCAAGATGATAATCTGAACTATTATTAAATGCAAAACCTATAGTTTCTAATTTAAAGTCTACATTTATATCATATTGATTATTTTTAGATGAAAATGTTATACATTTACCAAAATCCTTTTCCATATCTATATGTAATGTATCATAATAACAGAAATTATCATTTGTCATTTCGTATTTCATCAACTGAATATCATTTAAAAATATTTGAACATAAATTTTTTCAAATATATTAGTGTTTGGTGACTCGTTAGCTACATAAAATGAATTATTTGTATATTTTTTCTTATCAAATCCTAATATATCTGCTAAATTATAATTATTTTCGTTTTCTATAAAAAGTACGGAAAATGTAGAAAGATTATTATTGTTATTATTTGTATTATTTATATTATTTATAGTAAAACAAACTCTATTTTTTAATACATTTAAAAATATTTTATATATGTAATCTTTATTTTTATTAATAGAAACTAAATTTATAAATTTTGCAATACATTCTAATAAATTTTGTATAGAATAATATCCTATAGGTATTGTAACAAGTGTTTTAATATTCTGTTCAATTATATAAAATTTATTATTATATTCATTTATATTATACATGTCACATTTTAAATAAATCGACTGCAAATCTATACTTTTTAAATTTTTAATAGGAAGATTATACATGTACTTATTATTATCCTTATAACAATCCTTTGCCATAAAATGAATACAACGTTCATTATACAAATATTCATTATTGGAATCTTGTGCATATTTTTCTGTATTTAATTGTTTTATATTTTCAGTTTTAGAAGAAATGTTTTGTTCAAGTTCTTTTTGTGTGTATTTTGTCTCTATTACATTTTTATTTTTTTGTTCGTAATATTTTTTATCTAAATCTTGTAATAATAAATATTCAAATTTACTAACAGTAATTTTATTTAAAGCGATTAAAATATCCTCTAAATCATTATTATTCTGATATATAGAATCTACATTATCATTAAATATATATTCCTGCAAATCTAAAATATTCATTCTATAAATTTCAATACATTCCATTAATATTTCTCTATATAATGGATAATTTGTTAAAATTTTTTTTATAATAATATCAAATAAATATCCAGAATTTTTACGAGATATAAATACATCTTTTAAACGATCTCTAATATCATTTTTCATTACAATTTAGTATAAAAAAGTATTATTTTTTATACGTAATATAACTTTATAAAAAATAAATCAATAAAATAAATCCATAAAATAAATCAATAAAAAAAAATGAATTTATATTTTTTATGTTTATAAATAAAATGTCATTTAGTAAGGATTTTTCGTCATCTTTTATAAAAGGTTTAGGAAAAACAATTGGTGTAGTCACTATTTTTGGAACTATTGGTTTACTATATAATACTTATTCTTATATAAATAAATTATATTTAAAAACAGAAACGAGCAAAGTAAACAAAGTAAACGAAACAAGCAAAGCAAATGATCAAAACGACCAGGAAGATTTAGACGGAAGTATAATTGAGATTAGAGATGACAGTACTCCTACAGAGAATCCAATTAGCCTTGATGATTTCAAAAAAATGATTTCTATTACTGAAGAGAACTTGACAAAACGTTTAGAACAATCTTTAACTTTTAAAAATTTATTTGATAAAATGTAAAAAAATATAGAAATAACAAATGTAGAAGTAATAAATGTAAATAATTATATTTACATTTATTTTAAAATTGTATTTTTATTTTTTAAGGATTTATTTTTTAAGGATTTATTTTTTATAAGCATCTTTGATGGCTAATCTGGTATTTGTACCAATGTATGTATTTTGATGAATTTTGTTAATTTCTTGTGAATCTTCGCAAAGTGGATGAAAACGATTAATATTAATTCCACTTAAAACATTACATGCTCTACCTACTCTTGTATATTCTGGAACAAGTTTTCCATCACATTCAATTAAAATCTTATTTTTAACAGGATTTGATGTATTTGGATTAAATTTTGTTTCTGGACATTTTGATAATTTTACATTTTGTCCTCTTAAATCACTTTCAACATCTATAATATCCATTGGAATACTTTTATATGGATTATGCATAAAAGGAGAAGCTGCTTGAAAACAAACCTCTTTTGATTCAACGATTGATTTATCTGTTACCCAATCAAATGGAGATGTACTTTCCTTATTACTTTTATTTAAAGCACATTCATCGTATTTAGATCGAGTAAATGAAAAATGTGCTGGTACTGACATGATATATATTTATATATATAAAATAAATTAATTTAATTAAATAAATTAATTAAAATAAAAAGATAAAAGCTCCACTAACAATAAATCTAAAAAAGCGCAAAGCGTAAGATTATAAAGCGCAAGATTATAAAGCGTAAGATTATAAAGCGCAACCTTCTAAACATTTATTAAATGACCATACATTATCTGGAATAGCAGCGATAGCTTCTCTATCTTCTATAGTTGAAGGTCTTGATGCACATTTTTTACATCCTTTACTATGATTATCAACAACTTTTCCATTCATAATAGTAAAAAGTGGTGTACCAACACATTTACCATTTACCAAACCTCCGTCAGTTAAACATACAGTATTTCCAGTAACTGGATCTTTATAAGATGTTGGTATCTTTCCAGCTTTTACAGTACATTGATCTGGACAGGATCTACCAGATACCTTTAAATTATTTACAACAGGTCCTGTAGTAGTATTTGAAGAATTGGCAAAAGAATTAACCTCTTTAAATTCCATACAATATTTAGGAGGATTATTTTTTGGATCTGTTGTATCACATAATTTAGGATCATTATTTATAGAATTGTAAACTTTATTACACCAATGACTTTCATTTTTAATATCTTCTACAGTACACTCTTGATTTTGCCATCCACTACTAAAAGAATTAAATAAAGATTTCGTTTTAGATAATGGATTTCTTAATTTTTTTACATAATATGTAGAAAAATTTGCTTCATCACAAGGTACAGTATCTCCAGATTCTAAGAAATCAGTTTTTTTAATTGCATTTAAAGTAGTGTCTCCCTTTTTATAATTACGTACTAAAGAATGTAATGTTTTATAATATTTATTTGTATTAGAATCTTTCATATTTAAAGAAGTATCTATTTTAAAAATATAATCATTTCCATCAGTTCCTTTTATGCAAGCTAATTTTGAGAAAACATTATTTGTTGCAGATCCATCAAAATCTTCTCTTTTATAATTTACATAATAATATAATCCTAAAATAACAAGTATTACTAAAATAACAAGTATTACTAAAATAACAAATATAATTTTATCTACATTTTTATATTTAACTATTTTATTAACTATTTTTTGCATGAATCTATATATACATTATCTAAAGAAAAAAAATCAAATAAATTTAAATTTAATTAATATTATATGACTGATCAAATATTTCCAAAAATATCAACTATTACAACATCCACGCAACTACCTTATTGTCAATTAAATTTAACAAATATTGGAAAATATTTACAAATAGATAATGAAATTATTGGTTTAAAATATAATTACGCAGATTTAAGTATTATGAAAGGAACCTATTATACTTCAATTTACAAAAAATCAAAATATAAAAATGTAGATAAAATTAAAAAAACTCTTTTTTATAATCAAATAACTATTATTTTAAACAATAATGGAAATAATATTAATATAAAATTATTTGGAAATGGAAGTTTACATTTAACTGGTTGTAAAAACGAAAATGACGGCGTAGATGCTACAAAAATAATTTATAATAAATTAAAAAATATTATAGATAAAAAGGACACTATTCTCTTAACAAAAGATGAACGTGGAGTTTTAGTAGATAAAGATAAATTAGTATATTCTTATCCTGATAAAAATAAAGAAATTTCTATTATAGGATATAAAAAGGACATTTCTAAATATATCATTAATAAAAAAGAATATACTATTGATAATCAAACAAAAATGTTTATTTCTACAAAGATTGAGAAAAAAAGACAACGATCTATTATAAATTTTAAAGGAGAAGAAATAGGATTTTCTAGAATTGAATTATTTAAAAATAGAAATAAATTTTATAAAAAAAATATTAATATTTATATTGATCCTTGCAATAATTTTATTTATTATAATAATACTATTCTTATAGGTAAAATAGAATATGATATAAATAATGACAAAATTACAGATATAGATGATATAGATGATATTTTAGAAATAGAATATTCTTGTAATCCATTTAAAAATGATCATTCTAATTTAGATCAATTAATATATGAAAAAAATCAAGTTGCTTTGAAAAAAATGATAAACTTCAACATCAATTGTATAAATGTTTATTTTAAAATAGATTACGAAATAAATAGACAACGTTTATACGAACAACTTATCAGTTTAAATTATATATGTAAATACAAACCTGAATCATATTCTGGAATAAAATTTATATATAAAATAGGATTAAATAAATCCTTTACTAACGTTACAGATATACGACAAGGTATATGTAGTTGTTCTGATAAATGTACTTGTACAAATATTACATTTTTAATTTTTCAAACTGGAAATATTATAGCAACTGGATTTAAAGAAATTTATCAAATAGATATTATAACAAAATATTTTTTATCTTTATGTGATTCTTTAAAACCTATTATTCAAAAAAAAAAGTTTTTATAAAATAAAAGTTTGTATTTTTATGTTGTTTTTCTAACAATTTGTTTATGTTAATTTATTTCTTAGTAAATGTTGTTTTACTAAGAATTTATTTATGTTAATTTATTTCTTAGTAAATGTTGTTTTCCTAAGAATTTATTTCTTAGTAAATGTTAATAATGACATTAGGGATAACTATTATTGAAACCCTTAATAATACTAAATTAAATCTTAACGGTATACCATTTGGTGTTTTAATGGATGACAATATTTTATCAATAAAAAATAAAATTTTCTTATCTATGCAAAAAACAGAAGATAAAATATTATACAATCCAAATTTTACAAAATTAGAAATTAAAAAAGATTTAACGTATAAATTACTCGCTAACAATAATTGTTTATTAAATTATTACGAATCACCTTTACCAATAGATCCTGTAATTTATGTAACTTCAATTATTAACATTATAAATAATAAAATCAGTGATATATATACTTTTTATAATAAAGGTGAGAATGGTAAAACGGAATTATTTAAAGAATTATCAAGTGATTTTACAGATATAACTATTGATGACATTGATTTTTTAATAAAAAATAAATTTTACAACTATTTAATATCAGAAAATTTACAAATAATAAGTGAAACAGAAAAGGAAAATTTAAAAAGAGATATATATGATTACATTCAAAATACTATTAAAAGCAATTGGATAAATAATACAAATTCATTTAATGAGGAAAATGAATATCTTGAATCCTTTTATAATTTATCATATGCTGATAAGAATTTTAATTATGAAATAAACGAAGATAATAGTCCAAGTTTTATATATACAAACATATCATTTTCTGTTAAAAATGATTTTGACGTTAAAGATAAATTTCTAAATACACAAAACATATTTAATATTTTAGAATTATCAGACGATATACCATTTATTGCTTATAATACATCATCAAAAAAAGATCCTATTATAAAAATTTATAATAAATTAGTAGATTCTATTCCTAAGGATACTATTAAATCTTGGATTTTAAATGAAAATAAGAAAAAAAACAAAATAACTTATAAAAAAATAAAAGGTTTAGTATTAAAACATCGGTTTACGTTTCAAAATACAAACGATCCTTATTATATGACAATAGAAATTTTAGACAATGGTTCTATAAGTATCAAAACAACTTTTGATCAAGAAGATGATAAACGTTCTATAGTAGAAATTTTAGATATTATTGTAAAAATTATTAATACTATTATAAACAAGTTTGATACATTATTTGGTATTTATTCTAAATCTAAAAGACTTTTACCAATTATAAAAGAACAAATATTAATAGATTCTACAAATGCTATTTTAACAACAGAAGAGCTAGTACAAAAAGATAAATTTCCATTGTCTGATTTAGGTGTTCAAAAATTCTTTACGGCAAAAATGATTAATAATATTGAAATTTTATCATTTTATTACACAAAAAGTTGTAAAGAAATTACAGATGACGACTATGAAAAATTAGGTTTAACTATAAATATAAAAGACAATCCATACAAAAAAGATTCTAGTTTATTATATATTTTTGGAGCATCAAGTATATCGCAACTAGAAACAATTATTTATGAAATTTTAATATCAAATGAAATAGGAAAGGGTGAAAGTGAAGATGCACTTTTTTCTGACATAGAAGAAGAATATGAGCAAAAAATTAAAAAGAAAAGTAATATAAAACAAATAAGAAAATATAATCCAAGTATAGTAAATCCTATTAAATGTCAAAAAGAACGTCAACCCATTACAGAAAATAATGAAAATTATGATTCTAAAATGAATTATGAGGATTATCGTATATTAAATTATCAGGATACTAAATACATTTGTACAGGTGATCAATATAAATATCCAGGTTTTACACCAGCTAATATTCTTTGTTGTTTTCAAAAAAAGGGAGAAGGTATATTAAGAAATATAGGAGATCCATATCTATTAGAAATAATTGTTCAACCTTCTAATTTTTTTATTGACGTTTCACATGAAAATAAAACGTTTAAAACATATGTCATTAAAATGATATCGGATATGAATAAAGATTCTTTAGAACAACCTTATTATTTTTTAGATGCTGAAAAGGGTGTATTAGTTCACATTCACAATAAAGATTTAATAAATATTATTCGACAAAATGAAATTTCAAAGGATAATGAAAATGAATCTATTTGGTTACAACCTACTAAATTATATAATTTAATTCATTCAAATGGTTCTTTACAAACTACAAGTTGTGAAAATAAAGTAGATTTTACAAATAGAAAAAACAATAATTTAAATGGTCCTTGTGAAAAACATACAACATCAAAGATTTTTGGTTATACTAAAAATTCATTTCCTTGTTGTTTTGAAACAACACCAAAATCTTATGTTCAAATAGAACAGATATCAAAAGAAAATCCTTATTTAATTACTACAAACAAACCATTAGAACCAAAAAGAAAAGGTATTTTACCTAGTCAATTACATGTATTATTAAATGAATTAGTAATAGAAAATAGTAAAGGAGCTATAATTAGATGGGGAGTAGAACAGAATAAATTTTCCTTTTTAAATTGTATTATTGAAGCATTAGGAGATAAAATAGGATTAAATACAACTACATTTGGTTTAAGAAAATTTATAACGAGTTATTTAGAGAAAAATACAGTAGATTTTCATAAATTAAACAATGGCACTATTTATTCAAAATACGGTTCTCTTCAAAATTATATTAAAGCAATAAATGATGTTGAAAATCCTATACAATGGTTAGAATTAGTTGATATTATACAAAGATCTTTGCAATGTAATATTATGATTATTAATATACCATTAATTAAAACAAAAACAACAGAAAAAGAGGATTATAATAATATGAAAATATTATGTTTACCAGTAAAAACTAATATTTCTAATCCTTATGTTTTTTTATTAAAAAGAATTAATTCATTTGAATTAATTGTAAGAGACTCTCAGATAATTTGGGCTCAATCTAAATTACAATTAAAGAAAAATATAAAATCTATTGTTACATATCAATTTATGCATGATAAAAATGCTAATCCTAAAACAAATATTGTTAATTTTTTTGTAGAATATTATAAATCATCTTGTGTAAAAGAAAACAAATATCCTAATAATTTTGATTATACAGAATTATACGACGTATCTACTTTATTATCAATAATAAAAGGAACACCACATGATATATATTTTCAAATTATTAATAGTTTTAATAAAGTTATTATGATTGTTACTAAACGAGGTCTTATAATACCTGTTAAAGAAAATATTATTATTGACAAAATACCTAAAATTCATTTAGAAATTTTTATAGAAAAAAATAAAGCAGTTGATATTAATAAATTAGAAAAATTAATAGACGAATTCAATGCATTACCTAATATAACATTTAAAATGTCAATTAAAGGAATTGTAAAAGGGAATTATACAACTACACCACAAGCACCTACACAAGCAACAACTACACAAGTAACTACACAAGCACCTACACAAGCAGCAACAAATAAACCATTTCTGTCATTTAAAGAATTAAACGATGTATTAAATGAAAATTTAATCGAAATACCATTTACGAATACTGAAATAATTGATAAAGACTTGATTTTATCTAAAAGGAAAAAACGAGAAATACTTTTTAATATAGAATGTGAAAATGATATAGACTATATAGACAAAGAAAAATTAGATCCTACATTATTAAAAAAATATGATTTTAGTTTAGAAAATATAAAAGGAGATGGTAATTGCCAATACAGAGCTATAGCAAAAGTTATTTACGGAGATCAAGAAATGTATAAAGATGTTAAAAATAAAATGAAAAAGGAATTAGATTTATTATATACACAGGATTCTGATTTTTTTGAATATCTTCCAGAAGATTATATGAAAGAAGAATTTTGGGGAGATCACATTTCTTTAATAGCTTTATCTAATACATTTACAGATTATTGCTTTAATGTATACACTTTATGTAAGAAAAACAATGAAATATTTTTATCTGGAACAAAAATAATAGAAGATTGCAATAGACGTTTTGATTGTAATTTATTATATACTGGTGAAAATCATTATGACGCTTTACTGTAATCTAATTATTAGTAAATTTATTAAAAAAAAAATATTTAAGTATAATATATGGATAATAATTCAAATATTATAGAATATATTAAAAAAAATTATCCAAAGATTATTGTTTCACCATTTAAATTTTCAAGTTCAAAGGCTCTTGGATTTATAGTATCTAATAATAAATTGGTTATTGGATTTATTAATGCAGATGGTTCTATTGGTAAACTAATAGATCCAATTGATCTTACGGAAATTAAAAATCAAAAAATCGATGATATTTTAGAAAAAATTCCTATTGTTGAAGGTTTTAATAAAACTGACAAGGATAATTTATTATATTTCTTTAAAACAGCTGACGACGCAGTAGTTTCAAAAAAAATTAATGAAAAAGTTGTTAAAGATTTAGAAGAATCAATTTCTGAAAAATCAAAATACAAATTATTATACGATAGTCAAAATCATGAAATAATTGCTATAAAAAATAAATACGAAGGTAAGATAGATAGTATTAAAGATGAATATATAAAAAAATTAGAAACTTTTAATAAAAACATTTTAAGTAATTTTGAAGAAATCAAGAATGGTATAAAAGAATATAAAAAAACTATTGAAACATATATTGAAAAAGATACTTTAAAAACAGCTGATTTAGAAACTATTATAAAAAAAATAACAGAAGAAAGAGGAATTATAGAAGAGAAATTAAAAGGGTTACCTGAACAACAAAAAGTATCAGAAATAAAAGACGAGTTAAAATCAGTTCAAAAAGATCTTTTAGCTCAAATAGAAAATTTAAAAAAAGAAAAAGAAATTGTATTACAAGAAAAAACCGATAAAGAAAAAGTAATTCAACAACTTATAAAAGAAAAAGAAGAAAAAATAAAAGAAGTACCATTTAAAGAAGTACCGTTTAAAGAAGTACGTAAAGGTGATATTTGTGATAAATACATTGATTCAAAAGATGATATTTATGTTTTTAGTAAAGCTACACCTATTAGAAATAATATAATTAGAACAAATAAATTTTTTGGAGATTATGAAACTTATTTTAATATTCAAAAATCAATTTTAGAAAATATTATAGACGAAATTGGAGAACCTAAGGATATTATAAATCCAGAATATAATAAAAATAATAGATTATTTGATTATGTACAAGATTTATTTAATACTTCTATTCCATCTGAAAATAACTTACAAGGGATTGATTATAGATCTAAAATGTTTTCTAAAGAAGGTCGTAAAACATTTTACACTAAAATAGATAATTCTAAAAATACATTATTTAAAATAAGAGATATTTTTAAAGATGTTTTATCAGAAGATACATCAGAAAATAAAATTATTAAAGCTAAAAATGATTTATTTGATCTTATATCAAAAGAATTAGGTTACGATGATTTCTTATCATCTTATGAAAAAAAGTATCCTAAAGGAACTTTATTAGGAGAAATCCCTGATGCAAATCCATTAACTATTACCAAATTAAAAGATGTAATAACACCATATAAACAAAGTTTAGGATCAAATGCATACGAAGGTGCTAAAGATTTAATATCTCCGTTGAATTATTATAGACAATATAGAACTAATATAAGAAATGCTTTTATAAATGGGAGATGGGATATGGTTCCATTGGATAAAAACACAGAATTGTATTATTATTCATTACCTTTAAAAGTAGGAGGTAGTCAAATTTTTCAATCTGGAGGATGGTTTTTTAATAAAAAATCTAGCAATTCTAGCGAAATTTCAGATTCAAGTTCTAATTTAGATTCTACATATATTCCAAACTTGGAATATTCAGACTCTAATTCGGAAAGTTCTGATTCTGAATCAATAAGTTCCGACTCTGACTCGGAAAGTTCAAACTCTGATTCTATATCAAAGCAATTAGGTGGTGCTGCTAAACCTATGTCTAAACCTAAACCTAAACCTGCTGCTAAACCTGCACCTAAACCTGCTGCTAAACCTGCACCTAAACCATCACCACCTAAACCAGCTGCACCTAAACCTGCTGCTAAACCATCACCACCTAAACCAGCTGCTAAACCTGCACCTAAACCTGCACCTAAACCATCACCACCTAAACCAGCTGCACCTAAACCTGCTGCTAAACCTGCACCTAAACCTGCTGCTAAACCTGCACCTAAACCATCACCACCTAAACCTGCTGCTAAACCATCACCACCTAAACCTGCTGCTAAACCTGCACCTAAACCATCACCACCTAAACCTGCTGCTAAACCATCACCACCTAAACCATCACCACCTAAACCTGCTGCACCTAAACCTGCTGCACCTAAACCTGCTGCTAAACCATCACCACCTAAACCATCACCACCTAAACCTGCTGCTAAACCATCACCACCTAAACCATCACCACCTAAACCTGCTGCACCTAAACCTGCTGCTAAACCATCACCTCCTAAACCTGCTGCACCTAAACCATCACCTCCTAAACCAGCTGCACCTAAACCAGCTGCACCTAAACCTGCTGCTAAACCATCACCTCCTAAACCATCACCTCCTAAACCAGCTGCTAAACCGTCACCACCTAAACCTGCTGCTAAACCATCTCCACCTAAACCTGCTGCACCTAAACCAGCTGCTAAACCATCACCTCCTAAACCAGCTGCACCTAAACCAGCTGCACCTAAACCGTCACCACCTAAACCAGCTGCACCTAAACCATCTCCAACTAAACCAGCTGTACCTAAACCATCACCTACTAAACCAGCTGCACCTAAACCAGCTGCCAAACTATCTCCTGCTAAACCTGTACCTAAACCAGTAGCTCCTAAACCAAGTGTAAAGCCTGGTGAAAAAGTAGCTCCTAAACCATCAGCCAAACTATCTCCTGCTAAACCTGTACCTAAACCAGTAGCTCCTAAACCAAGTGTAAAGCCTGGTGAAAAAGTAGCTCCTAAACCATCACCTACTAAACCAGCTGCACCTAAACCATCACCTACTAAACCAGCTGCACCTAAACCAGCTGCACCTAAACCATCACCTACTAAACCAGCTGCACCTAAACCAGCTGCACCTAAACCATCACCTACTAAACCATCACCTACTAAACCAGCACCTAAACCAGCTCCTAAACCAGGTGAAAAAGTAGCTCCTAAACCATCACCTACTAAACCAGCACCTAAACCAGGTGTAAAGCCAGGTGAAAAAGTAGCTCCTAAACCAGCTGCACCTAAACCAGGTGTAAAGCCAGGTGAAAAAGTAGCACCCAAACCATCACCTACTAAACCATCACCTAAACCAGCTGTAAAACCAGGTGAAAAAGTAGCTCCTAAACCATCACCTACCAAACCAGTTCCTAAACCATCACTTAAACCTTCTATAAAAGAAATGTTAACTGAAGTTAAATCGTTACCTTCTGAAACAATTTCAGAAGCTATTAAAGAAGTAACAAAAGTTCCTGATACTACATCTGGATTAACTGTATCAGATGCTCTAGCAGCAGTATCCACTACGGCAGCTATTGCTACACTTGCTACTGTAGCTGCAAAAGAACCAACTGTAACTCCAACTGTAACAACATCTATTATACCAACTGTAACTACTGTAAGTGAACCAACTGTAACTACTGTAAGTGAACCAACTGTAACTACTGTAAGTGAACCAACTGTAACTCCAACTGTAAGTGAACCAACTGTAACTACTGTAAGTGAACCAACTGTAACTCCAACTGTAAGTGAACCAACTGTAAGTGAACCAACTGTAAGTGAACCAACTGTAAGTGAACCAACTGTAAGTGAACCAACTGTAACTACCGTAAGTGAACCAACTGTAAGTGAACCAACTGTAACTACTGTAAGTGAACCAACTGTAACTCCAACTGTAACAACTGAACCAACTTTTCCTACAGAACTAACTATACCAACTGTAACTGAACCAACTGTAACTACTGTAAGTGAACCAACGGTAACAGCATCTATTATACCATCTGAACCATCTGTAATAGAACCATCTCTAACAGCATCTATTATACCATCTGAACCAACTGTAACAATATCTACTATACCAACTATAACAACAGAACCAACTATAATAATAGAACCAACTATAACTACTATACCAACAATTTCTACTGAACCAACAATTTCTACTGAACCAACAATTTCTACAGAACCAACTATAACTATATCTACTATACCAACTATACCTGCTGTACCTAAAGAACCAACGGTAGCTGTATCTACTATTCCAACTAAACCATCTGTTACAATTTCAGATGTTTCAACAGTTTCATCTGACACAATTTCAGATGTTTCATCAACTCCATCTGTTACAATTTCAGATGTTTCATCAATTCCATCTGATACAATTTCAACGATTTCAACATTCAAGTCTATAAAAAGAGATGTTAAATTGCCTTTAGTAAAAATTGGTGACAAAAATATTTTAAATTTTGTATCTGATTGGCAAAAGTTGTTTTCAAATATAGTATATTCATCTTTCAATATTTCATTTGATGATAAAGAGACTACATTTAATAAAACATGGAATACATTAATGTTATTTTTTAGAGATCCTAAATCAAAAGATTTTATAAATAATATAGATATTTTTAAGCAAATATACGATGAATTAGAAGAAATTATGCAAGAAACATCTTGTAAAACTAAATTAAAACAATAAAAGAATTTAAAAAGTGAATTTAAAAATAAGTGATATATATTTTTAAATGTCAATGGAAAAAAAGAAAATATTCTTATACATAAGTGATATTGCAGCATATATTGGTCAAAATAATTATGATTTCGTGACACCATTTGAACGCTTATGGAAGAGATGTGATTCACAAAATTATAATGAAATTATTATATCTAATAAAAATAATTTAACAAATCTACATATAGAAGTGAAATCTTTAGAAAATGAAAAAAAACTTTTAGAAGATGATCTTAATCAAAAACGTATTACAAAACGACAATATAATTTATCAGTAAAAAAAAAGGATATTGAAATTAAAAAAGAATTAGAAAAAATAGAAGATTTAGAAACAAAGATTGATAATATAGATTTAAATCAAGAACAACGATTAACGAAAATAATTGGAGAAGAACATATTAATAAAATAAGATCTGAAAAAGTAGAAACACATGAGAAAAAAGAAAATATAAATGCATTATTAGAATCTATGGATATATCTGAAGATAAACGTAAAGTATTAAAAAAAGAAACGGAAAGTTTTATTAATAAAACTCATGGAACTTTAAAGGAAGATTCTGCTATTGAAATGTTTGAAAAACGTTTTAATGTCAAATTAGATACATCACAAACTTTTTATAAACATCGTTTAGAAATATCAAACAATTCAAAATTTGATTGGTACATTGGAGGAAAAATGGATGGAATCTATAAAGATGAAAAAGGTGAAAATGAATCTTATATAGTAGAAGTAAAAAATAGAATGCGTGGTTTTTTTACTTCATTGCGAGATTATGAAAAAACACAAATACATATTTATATGCATTTACTTGAAATGCCACTTTCAAAATTAGTTGAAAAATATGAAAATAAAATTAGGATTACAACTATATATAAAGATGATCAATATTTAAAAGATATTTTAGAATATGTAAATGTATTTATTACAAATTTTGAAAATGGATTTTTAGAAAATCTACAACTAAAATTAAATTATGTATCTAATGATTCATATGGTAAACAAAAAATATTACAAAACCTATATTTAAATGAAATTAATAAAAGAGTAAATCAAAAAATTAATGATATATCAGATTCAGATGAAGACGAAGAATGTTTAATTAGCGATCTTGACTAAGTGTTATTATAGGTTATTTTATATTATTTATGCATTTCGTGCATAATTTGTTTAATTATGTATTTTTTTTTTACGTGTATATATTAATGAATAATAAAGATGACAATTGTTTAGGAAATAATATAGACAAGGTAATAAAAATAATTTTTTCAGGTTATCCTAAATCACCATGTACTTATTCTATTTCTTTATCAAACGAATTAATAGAAAAAAACATATCGCCATTTCAATTACTAATGAAAATATTAGTAGACGGAGCAAGACTTTTATATGGAGAATCTATAACTCCTGATGAAATTTCGGAAGAACAATTTAAAATGTTAAAAATGTATATAGAAAGTATAGGGTATTCTATTAAATACAATTATACATTTCCAGAATTAGAAAAAGAATTAAATATTGAATTTACAGAAAAACCAAAGGTTATTAATATATGGTTTGAGAAATATAGAAATAATATAGATTGTCATGGTCGTATTTTAGTATAATTAAAAAATGAAAATATTATTAATTAATGTATAAAGAAACTGAATGAAAAACTCATGTTAGATAAATTATGCAGTGATATTATTTATGAACTAACTAAATATATATCTTTTAAAGAAATTTGTATAATAAAATGTTGTAATAAAAAATTAAAATCTATTATATCTTCTTTAGAAAATAATATAGTAATACATCATTTAAATCTATATTATGAAAATGAAATAGTGAATGATTCGTACAATAAAATATATAGAATAAAAAATAACAACTTGTACAGTTTTTATAATCTTATTCGGATGAATATAAATAATTATTATAATCAAAAATTAACTATTATATCTGAAAACGACTATATTAATTTTTTGTACAAAAAAATAACGATGTATTGTTTAAAAAACAAATGTGATATAACAGGATACCCTTATTTATTTGATTTATTTGTTTTTTACATGTTAATTAATATTGATGTATATGTTAATAATAATATATATAACAAATATGTAATAAATTTTTTAAATTTATCAACTCCTAAAAAAAATATATACAATGATATTTTTTACGATCTTAAAATAAAATTTTATGTATATATAAATTCATATATGCATCACAAGTTAATTAAGATGGACTATGATACAATATATCCTATATCAAGATATTTATTAAATATATGCACGATAAAAAAAATATTCATGTATAAAAAGATAGATTTTTTATTTACTAAATTATATTATTGTTGTCATTATTGTGCTTTTAGAAATTTAAAAGAAATATGCAATATAAAACGTTTCTATTATAAAGATAAATTAATATTAGAAAACTATAATAATTTCAAGCACTTTTTATCTATAATAAACACTGATTATTATAATTTTTTATTAAATAGAGAAAATATTATAGTAAACGATATGATTTATGTAAAAAATCCTATAACTAATAAAAGAATGAGAATAAATGGTAGATTTTATAAAAATAAAATGTTAGAATTCTATAATTTAGATTATACAATTTATAAAAATATAGATGACTGTATTAAAAATAAAAGAACATTTCTTAAATTAAAATTTTTTAATTAAAATTTTATTGTATCATTGTATCATGGTAATTTGTATCATTGTTATGATTGTTATCATGGTATCATTGTATCATGGTAATTTGTAAACGTAATTCATCATAATTTTCATAACTTTTTTCTAGATTCATTAAGTTATCTAGAAATATTTCTCGTTTATATTTATTAGTAATTTTTATTAAATTCCTATTAAATTCTATTTTGATATTATCTAATAAAAATTCATGTCCTTGTAATATAACTGCATACGATATATTTTTTAATATACTAAAATAAAATGGATCTGTATTATTAGATGTTAAATAATAAAAGAAAAAATTTTTAATAGTACGATATATAAAGTAAATGTCATTTCGCAACATCACTTTATCACCATTCTTGGCGATTTGAACAGTAATTAATTCGTAAAAATCAATATCCGAATGAGTATTATTTTTAAAAGGCATCAATGAAAAAAATGTAAATATATCATTAAATAACAACATAAATTTATGTTTATATGTTTTATTATATTTTTTCATATAATTCTTATTAAAATCTTTAGAAAGTAACCAAAAATTACTAGCTGTACAATAATCATCTATATAAAAATAAATATTATAAAGTATATCATTTGACAATGTCATATATTAATATGTTTTATATTTATATTTTACTTTTTACATACCTTTACCAACGCTGTCAATATACGGCAAGGTACCTTTATGATATACGGCAAGGTACCTTTATGATATACGGCAAGGTACCTTTATGATATACGGCAAGGTACCTTTATGATATACGGCAAGGTACCTTTACTGACAATTAACTCTTTTTTAATTACTTTTATATTTTTTACATTCATTACGTTAAAATAAAAAATGAAATTAAAAACACATTTATATATAACAAATAATTATGGAAAAATACTATAGAAATGTATATAAAAGTAATATTTTAGATAATCTACGTAATTCCGATATAGATATGCAAATAATTGAATGGTGGGCACAAGATGAAGAAGATTATGATGATTGTGACGAATTGGAAAATACACAAAGTGACAATTCTTCAAAAGATAAAAGTGTATATGTAATTCGTTGTTTTGGTGCAACAAAAGAAGGTGTATCAGTTACATGTAAAATAACAGGATTTAAACCATTTTATTATATAAAAGTTCCTAGTGATTTTAATAAAATTAAATTACATCATTTTTTAAATTATATAGAATCAAGTTATATGCTAAAAAGTTTTAGTAATGCGTTAGTAAAAGAAAATGGAAAACATAAATCATGTATTGTTGAGAAAAAGGATTTGTTTGGTTTTAGAAATGGTAAAAAGTATAAATTTGTAAAATTAGTATTTAGTAGTTATTCTGCATTATTAAAGAGTAGATGGATGTTTAAAAAACCAGTTACAATAAATAATGTCACACAATCACCAACTAAATTTAAATTATATGAAAGTAATTTCGAACCTTTTATGAGATATTGTCATATTAAAGATATTTTAATGGCAGGGTGGATAAAACTTCCAAAGGGAAAGTATCATTTTACTCAGGATACTGCTACAACACAATTGGAAGTTTCAATAGATAGAAAATCTGTTGTTTCACTTAAAGAAACACAAGATATAGCTAATTTTTTACAAGCTTCATGGGATATAGAAGTATACAGTCATGATAGAACATTTCCGGACCCTAAATTTAAAATAAAATCAAATGAAAATTCATTGCAGTCTAATATATCATCAATTTATCCAAACGAGATTTTTCAGATTGCTACTATGTATCGTTATACAAATGAAAAAGATACTCTTATAAAACATTTACTTACATTAAAAAAGTGTAATAAAATAGATGATCCAAATGTTATTGTAGAAGAATGTAAAACAGAAAAGGAATTAATTAAGCGTTGGGTTGAAATAATATCAAAAATGGATCCTGATATTTTTTATACTTATAATGGAGATTCTTTTGATTGTATGTATTTAACAGAAAGAGCTGTTTTATTAGGTTTATTAAATGTTAAAACATACGGTACAAAAACAAAAAAATCAGGATATTTTTTTAAAATGTTGAGTAGAATGACAGAAACTGAAGCAGATATTAAAAAAGAAGTATTTAGTTCTAGTGCATATGGTGATTCTGAATTTAATAGAATTTATATACCAGGTCGTTTAAATTATGACCTATTAATTCATTATAAACGTGGAATGAAAAAATATTCAAGTTACAAGTTAGATTCTATTGCATCAGAAATTTTAAAAGAAAATAAACATGATGTAAGTGCAAAAGAAATATTCGATTACTATCAACAAGGAGATCCAGAAAAGATAAAGCAAATTGGACTTTATTGCATTCAAGATACAGCTCTTTTACAAAAATTAGTCGATAAACAATTAATTTTAACAAATATTATGCAATTGGCAAATGTTACTTTTGTTCCAATTGGATTCTTGACAACAAGAGGGCAAACAATCAAAGTATTTTCTCAATTATTAAGAAAATCTAGACAAATGGATTTTTTAGTACCTCATACTAATTTTAACGAAGATAGTTTTCCAATTTATGTAAAGTGTAAAGATCCACATCCTTTTGACGAAGAATTTGACAATAAACTTTATATTGATATAAATATTGGAAAAAGTCAATTAGGTAATTCAAAAATGACAAAAATAACTGGTAAAATTTCAGAAATAATAGACGATACTACTTTTATTGTTTTATCAGATACAGAATTAGTTCATGAAATCTTTAATGTAAAATACACATATAAACATAAAGATTATTCTGTATCGAGAATTTTTTCAAAAGACGATGCTGTTGAAGATAGTTTTACAGGTGCTACTGTATTAGAACCACAGACAGGTATTTATTTAGATGATAATGTTGCAGTTTTAGATTTTGCTAGTTTATATCCAACTATTATGATTAGTAGAAATTTATGTTATAGTTCATTTGTATTAAATAAAAACTATTTAGGTATAAAAGATGTAAATTATGAAAGGATAAAATGGGATGATCAAATAGAATATAAATTGCGTCAAACTTGTGAAGCAATTGGTAAAAGTGGTAAAAGTAAAGGTGAAGTTTGTGGTAAACCTGCATTCTTTGAAATTAAAAGTGAAAATGGTAAAAAAAACTTTGATTATTATTGTAGAATACATGATCCTTTAAAAAAAACAAGATCATCAGATGAAAAATATCAGAAAAAAGATGTTAGTTATGATTATACAATTGTACAACCACACATTGATTCTGAAACTGGCGAAGTTGTCAATAAAGGAGTTTTACCAGCTTTATTAGAAGAATTATATGCTGAACGTAAAAGAGTAAAACGAGAAATGGCTAAAGCTGCAAAAGATGGTAATAAATTACTTGAAAGTATTCTTGACTCTACACAATTAGCTATAAAAGTATCATTGAATTCAACTTATGGATTTTTAGGAAGAGGTCAAGGAAATTTAATTTTAAAAGAATTAGGAAGTATTGTTACAGCAGTTGGAAGAATGCTTATAGAAAGTAGCAAAGAATATGCAGAAGGAGAATTTTTGGATTATATTCGTGAAAATAATATTTTAACACAAAAGATAGAATACAAAGAATACGATTTAACAAAAGAAGAAAAGCAAAAAGTATTATCAAGTTTTAAAATAAAATAATAAAAATAATTTAAAGTTAAAATTTGTTAATTTAATAAAAAATGTTAAAATATTTTGGGTTAGAAAAATGTTATTATGAGGTTGGTGAATTATATGACGATTATGATAAATCATGTGAAGAAACAATT